>JADMIO012752835.1_pt1 | contig 47165 bp, 41 predicted proteins | sample 8958161 | NCBI WGS metagenome assembly JADMIO01 (sample SAMN16585339, study PRJNA669376) | soil metagenome | isolation source: Crop rotation soil | place: USA: Cullars Rotation, Alabama | collected 2011
CTTTCCCGCCCGCCGCGTCCGCGTCCGCGTCCGCCCGTGCGTCCGCGTCCGCATCTGCGTCCGCGTCCGCGTCCGCGTCCGCCCGTGCGTCCGCGTCTCCGTCCGCGTCCGCGTCTCCGTCCGCGTCGCCGTCCGCATCTGCGTCCGCGTCCGCCTCCGACAAACGTCAAGCCGCCTCCACGCGTCTCACCGGCAAGAACTTCACCCTCGACATCGCCTCTCCTGGTTGCCGCGTTGACGCTCCTTGCGCCGTCACGCTCCGTCTCCTCGCGGGCGAAGGCTTCCACGTGAACAAGGAATACCCTTACAAGTTCACGGCAGCCGTAGCGCCCGGCATTCAGTTCCTAGGCAACGGTGACGCGAACGTCTTTTCACGTCTCGCAGGCGACTTCCGCGAGGAGGGGGAGAAGATCGGTACGATGACAGTGCGCTTCAAGCCTACCGCTGCGGGCCCGGCACACGTCCACGGCACCTACAAGCTGAGCGTGTGCTCCGCCGAGCAATGCCAGATCGAAGCGCAAGCCGTCGAGCTGAACGTCCCGGTGCTGTGATCGCGCGGAACCACCCAGAGCGACACGTGCGTCATGGCGGGCGCGGCGCCGCCAAGGGCGTCAGACCACGGCTTCAAGCGTAACCGAGACGAACGCAGAGACGCAGAGACGCAGAGCGAGAGTGGAGCTCCATGCGTCTCTTGCATCCTGGTTTCCTCTCGGGTGCTCGGGAATCGGCCGAAGCGGCCGATTCCCTGCGCGTGGAGTGCGTCTCCCTTTCCGACCTGCTGGGTTGCTCCGGCCTCGCTCGGCTCGTTGCGATGACCCAGCAAGGCCGGGAATCGTGGCAGGTCGGGAAAGGAGACGCACTCCTTGCGCCGCAGGACCCCTCCGCGTCTCGGCGTCTCGGCGTTCGTCTCTCCTCTCGTCTCACACGGACGAGCCTCAACCGGTCTCTTCCACAGCATCGCGAACTAGTCGTGATGCGCGATGCCTGGCGTCGCCTCGACAGGCACCCGCAGAGACCCTTTCCCCGCCTTGCGCCGGAGCTCATCAATTGCGGTCCTCACGCGCGGATTGCGCAGGAAGCGCCCCACTACGCGATCCCGAAACGGAAGCTCGAGAATGGCTAGCCCCACGAGGATCGTGAGGATGCCTTGCCCCGGCAACACGAGCATCACGACGCCGACCAACACAAGCGTCAGGCCTACGAGCGTGACTACGAAGCGCCGCAGCAGCGAGCGCTGCTGTGACTCCCTTACGAAGTAGTCGTCGGGGATCCTCACGAGAAATATGGGCACTGCCACGATCGTACCGAGGAACATGAGGACGCTCGCCACCGCGAGCGCGGCTTCGAGCTGAGGCGCGACGTCGTAGTGCACGCTCACCACGTGCAATCGGCGCGCCTTGTCCATGGCCCGACACAGGCTGCGAACGACGTCAGTTTCCTTTTCCCAGTCGGCGAGTGCCTGACCGCTCAGCTGCCAAAGATCTCGCGAGCCATCAGACTCGGCGGGACGGTCGCGCGGAGGAGCACGTCGGTGTGAAACTTCTTCAAGGAGAACTTCGCGTCGCGTTGCTTGTAGCGCTCACGCATCTTGAAAATCATCTGCCTCCCCGTGAGGTAGGCGAGAGGTTGGGTTGGGCTCATCGTGTAGCGCTTCACTTCGGAAAGGGCCAGCTGGCGCTCCAGGTGGACCTCGTCCGTGAGCATCTTCACGGCCTGATCGAAGCTCATGTCGGAGACGTGAAGGCCGACGTCGATCACGATGCGCGCCGCACGCACGAGTGTCCACTCGAGCTGCAAGAGGCGCTCTTCGTCCGTGTAGTAGCCGAGCTCGGCCATGAGCTCCTCGGAGTAGAGCGCCCAACCTTCGGAGAAGATGGCGTGGTCGAGCGCCTTCCGCACGAGCGACGGATTGCGGCGCGCAAACGAGAGTTGAAGGTGATGACCTGGGTAAGCCTCGTGGACCGCGGTGTCGACGAGATCGCCGTGATCATTTTCACGAAGCATCTCCTCCTGCTTCGCCTTCGAGAGCGATTTGTCGACCGGCGTGACGAAGAAGAAACCCTTCGTCGTCGCGTCGAAGGGAGGAGGTTGGTCGTACGCAGCCGTAACCGTGCTGCGCAGGAAGGGAGGCGTGTCGATGACCTCGAGGTCGTCGCCGGGCGGGAACTCGACCGCGTCCTTCTGCACGAGGAACGCCCGCGCTCGTGTCACCTCGTGCCGGTAGGCCTCCAGAAGCCCGTCGGCGGTCGGGTGATTGCCTTTGAGTCGCGCCACGACGTCGGGCCACCCCTTCGCCTTTGGGTCGAGGCGCTTCGCCACCTCGGTCATCTGCGTGTTCGTCTCGGCGAAGAGCTTCTTGCCCATCGCCAAGAGATCGTCTGCGCCCTCCTCGAGGAAGTAGTCGTTCTTGAGGAGAAACTCGAAGAGCTCGCGACCGGCCGAGAAGCGTCCGTTGGAGCGCGGCAGGACCTCTTTCTGGAGGTACTTCTTGTAGTCCTCGTAAGCGTTCTCGGATGCTTTGAGCGCCGCATCGACACGCGCCGTCTCACCGGGGAGCGAAGCCATCAGGAAAGGGCGCTGGGCCTCGAGGAAGGACTTCGCGCTCGATGCTCGATCGACGCCGACCTCGGTCCAAACGCGCGGTGGGTTGAGGAGGTTCGCCTTCGCCGCCTCGATGATGGGCGGGATCTTTTCGAGCCGCGCGATCACGTTGCGCGCGCGCTCGGCAGCCGGCGCGTAGTCGCGGGCAGTCATGAGAAATATCGCGTTGAGCGGCGAGACGTAGAGATCGGGCTGTCGTTGAAGGGGTCGCTGTACGCGCTTCGTACGGATGTCGACCTCGAGCGCGCCGATGAGCATCGCCAGATCGGTCTTGGTCGAAGCGTTTGCGGGGGGCGTCTTGAAACGTTCCCTCAGCGATTTGAGCATCGCCTCTTCGCGATCGACGGCTTTGTCGTGCCCTGCGATCGTCCGGTCGTCGAGCTCGGCGTCGTTCTTGTGGAGGCCGAGAGCGGTCGCAGTTTCGGGCGAGATCTCGACGAGCAGGTCGAGGTACTCTTGCCCGGCTTTCTGGATGGCGGCAGCCATCGCATCTTTCGGCTCGTCGCCGTGGGTCGGCGCGACCTGAACGAGAGACTTGGGCGGATTGGAAGGAGCCACGCGAGCGTGCGAGCCGTCCGAGGCTGGCGCGCAGGCGAGGGTGAGGAGGGTGAGGAGGAAGGGGGCGAGGGAGGGGGCGAACGACGGGCGCTGGCGGTTCACGGGTAGGGGCGCATCCTACCGGAGCGCCTTTCGGACGTCGATCCACGGCGCTCTCTCGATCGTAGTTTTGCGACAACGGCTTGATCTGCGGCTGCTAGCCGCCGATTCTAGGGCCCCGCGGTCGGTGCCGCGGGGCCTACGGTCCAAAGAAAAGAGGAACAGAGAGCATGGTGCCTCCGTTGAAGCGCGCGGACGAACGAGACGGAGCCTCACTCGAGGCGGGGTACACCGCGTCGCATCGGATCTACGAACTCTCCGGGATCGTGGGCACAGTCGTGACCGGCTCTTGGCTCCTGCTTCGCATCTTGGCCTCCAACAAGCTTTCCGGGTGGTGGGTGCCGCTCGCAGCCCTTCTCGGCATCCTCGCCGCGGACTTCACGTCGGGCTTCGTCCACTGGATGTTCGACACATGGGGGACGATCGACACGCCGGTCTTCGGTCGCCTCGCGATCCGCACATTCCGCCACCATCACGTCGATCAAAAGGCAATCACGCGGCACGATTTCATCGAGACGAATGGCCACAACTTCGGCCTATCGTTCCCTGTTGCGATCATCGGGCTGTTCGTGGTGCGTCCCGCGACGGCGACGCTCGTGGACGTTTTCATCGGCATGGCCTTGCTCGGCCTGGTCGTCTTCAATGCCGCGACGAGCCAGATCCACAAGTGGGCCCACCAAACGGAGCGACCGCGCTTCGTTCAGCTCCTGCAGCGCGCGCGCCTCATCCTCTCGCCGGAGCATCACGACGGGCACCATGCAGCGCCGCATAGGAGCAACTACTGCATCACGGTTGGCTGGCTCAATGGCCCGCTTCGCGCCGTTCGTTTTTTCGAGACGCTCGAGCGTGTGATCACGGCCACGACGGGTGCGATACCCCGGGAGGACGATCTCGGCAGCCACGTCGCCCGCGAGGTTGCCGCCGAGGTTGCCGCCGAGCTTTTGCGTGACGCCGAGGCAAAAGTCTCGACGCCCGAGCCCGCCGCGCTGCGCGAGTAAATGACAGAGCGCGATCGTCGATCAAGAGAGAAATCCTCTTATCTCGATTGGGTTCATCGGGCGAAGCACCTGCAAGGCGAGTCAGGAGGCTCGCCGTCAGAGCCGAACGTGCCACCGCTCGGATGAGGCGCGAGCGAACGCGAAGAAGACGAGCCGCGGAGCGAAACGACGCGGCGCCCAGGTCGATTTACCGATCCGAGCCTCGCAGGGACTCCGTCTGCAGACTCGCTCGCACTCCCCGTGGGTGCTAGGTTGCGCGCCCCCCCGCGATGACCGCACCGGCTCCGAGCGAATCCCTGCCCGTCCGATTGGGCGATGTTCTCGCGGACAAGTACCGTGTGGAGCGGATCCTCGGTACGGGGGGGATGGGCTTCGTCGTCGCTGCGCGAATGATCAACCTCGGCAAGCTCGTCGCCCTCAAGATGATGCTCCCCGCCGCGCTGGCGATGCCCCAGGCCGTCGAGCGGTTCGAGCGCGAAGCACGCGCCGCCGTACAGCTGAAAAGCGAGCACATCGCCGAGGTGCTCGACATCGGACGTCTCCCCACGGGCGAGCCGTACATCGTCATGGAGCTCCTCGATGGCAGCGACTTCGAAGGGCTGCTCAAACGGGACCGCTGGCTTGTCGTCGAAGATGCGGTCGACTATGTGCTCCAGGCATGCGAGGCCGTCGCAGAGGCGCATGCCTTTGGGGTCGTTCATCGGGATCTGAAGCCGAAAAACCTCTTTCTCTCGCATCGGCTCGACGGGACACCGATCGTCAAGGTGCTCGACTTCGGGATCTCGAAGTGGACCACAACCGATTCGGACAGTCACTCGCTCACACGAACGAGCGACGTCTTCGGTTCGCCGAACTACATGTCACCGGAGCAGATTCGCAGTGCGCGGGACGTTGACAGTCGCACGGACATCTGGTCGCTCGGTGTGATCCTCTTCGAGCTCCTTACGGGACGCGTTCCGTTCGTCGCGGTGAGCTTGCCGCAACTCTGCGCGCTGGTGCTCGAACAGCAAGCGCCGTCCGTCTCGACCCTGCGCGGAGACGTGCCGGAGGGTCTCGTCGCCGTCGTCGCGCGATGCCTCGAGAGGTCCTGCGATCGGCGCTTTCAGACGGTGCACGAGCTCGTGACTGCGCTCCTCCCTTTTGGCCGCATCCAGCCACAATTGCGCTCGAGCACCAACCTCTCTCCGAGCGCATCGACGCTGGCGATGGGATCCGCTCCTCCCGGTCATCTGCCCGCGCCCGGCGAAAGCGCCAGGACTCACGTCGTCTCGAACGGCACGAGTGCATCGTGGGTTCAGACTCCCGTAGCCGCCACACGCAGCCGCCAAGCGCTCCTGAGCGCCATCCTCATTCCCCTGGGCATGCTCGCGCTGGGCTTCGTGCTCTGGGGCGGCTGGCACTGGCGAGCCTCGCACGCACGCTCCACGGAGCATGATGCGGCGGCGGCTGTGACCGTGAGCATCAGCGTGACCTCGCCGACGTCGGATCCGCCGCCTGTTTCGGTGAGCACGCCGAGTCCAGCGCCGTCCACCTCGTCGAGAGCCGAAGGCTCTCTCGTCAGCACCTCGACAATGCCGGAGGCGAGGTCCTCCGCGGTCGCAAAGCGCCAGCCGCAATCGCTGCCAGCCGCCCCGCTCAAGAACCCGGATGCAGGGCCGCGGTCCCCGCAAGGTCTTCCTTCTGTTCCCCCCAGCGATCCCTTTACGCCGGTCGACCGAAAGTGATTTTCACGTCGCGGCCTCGTAGCGAGCTCAGATGAAACCATCCGTGATCCTTCCCGTCGTCGTTCTCCTCCTGGTGCTCGGCGCGCCTCTACACACAGCCCAGGGACAGGAGACATCGCGGGCACAGGCTCTCTTCGACGACGGACGACGTCTCATGAACGAAGGTCACTATTCGGATGCCTGTCCGAAGCTTGCAGCAAGCCAGAAGCTCGATCCAGGCGCGGGCACGCTCATGAACCTCGCGACCTGTTACGAGAAGAACAGTCAGCTCGCGAGCGCGTGGGCGACGTTCAAAGACGCGGCCGCCGCATCGCATGCGTCGAACCATCCGGACTGGGAGGCGGCTGCGCGCACTCGTGCGGACAAGCTCGAGCCCGAGCTCGCGCGCCTCGCGGTAATCGTCGGCAAGGAGGCGCAGCTACCCGGGCTTGTGGTCGAGCGCGACGGGCGCGCGATCGACCCGGCCGAATGGACAACGCCGATCCCGATCGACAGCGGCTTGCACACGATTCGCGCACTCGCGCCGGGCAAGAAGACCTGGTCGACGCAGGTGACGATCGGCGGACCCCGCTCGCAGGCATCGGTCGCAGTCCCCGTTCTGGAACGCGAACAGACGAGCCCCGCTGTTGTCGAACGCACGCAGGGCGAGGGCGATAGGTCCAAAGAGCAGGCTCGCGGTGAGACGGGTAGCACACAACGTGTCATCGCTCTTGCCATGGGTGGAGCAGGGGTTATTGCGCTTGGTGCGGGAGCGTTTTTCGGCTTGAAGGCGCGGTCGACGTACGACGACGCTCTCTCTCAGTGCAACTCCTCACACCAGTGCCAGCAGGCCGGCCTCGACCGAGCCGACGATGCGACCTCACAAGCGACGATCTCGACCATCGGGTTCGTCGCCGGTGGCGTGCTGCTCGCCGGAGGTGGTGTCCTTTACCTCACGGCGCCGCGGCAAACGCACGTATCACTCGGTGGCCCTAGTCTCGCAGCGGTGACCGTGGGAGGCGCGTTTTGATTCCCGTTTTCGGAACAAGCAAAAGGATGATCACTGCGGCCTTTGCCGCGAGCGCCTCCCTCTGCGCAGCGGCATCGCTCGCTGCATGCAGCGCGGTTCTCGGCTTCGACTCTCTCTCGCTCTACCCGAACGAAGCGGGCGAGCCTGTGGAGGGGGGAGCGGACGGCGCGCGTGACGGAGCCGTGCCCGAGACCGACGGCGGCGGGGAGGGCGGGACCTGCGCTGCGGACTTGATGGTCGATCCGAAGCACTGTGGTCGGTGCAATCATGCATGCCTCGGGGGTACGTGCCAGACAGGCCAGTGCCAGCCCATCAAGCTCGGCGACGGACTCGCGATTCCCGAGGGCCTCGTCGTCGATGCGACGGACGTGTTCGTCACCGAATACGATCTCAACCGCATCGTGAAATTCGGGAAGAGTTCGCTCGGGCCGTGCGCCGGCGCGCCGCTTCCTTCCCAGTGCGTGTTCGACAAGACGGAGGCCTTCAAGCCCACCGCGATGGGCATCGACACGATGAACGTCTACTGGACGGTCACGGGTGGTGGATTCGCCCACGAGATCCGATCGTGTCCACGAGCGGGGTGTGGCGGGCAAGCACCGAAGCTCGTCGCGAAGCTAGGCCAAGATGCGTTCGCCCACCTTTTCGGCACTGACGTCCTGCCGCTCGAGCTCGTCGTGAGAGACGGTCAGGTTTTTTGGCCGGAGAGCAACGCCGGCGCAATACGAAGCGCGCCCGTCACCGGCGGCCCAGTGACGACGTATCTCTCGAACGGCAGCTACATGCCGCTCGCCATTGCCGTCGATGCCACGCAGATTTTCTTCACCGACGACACGAACCAGCACCCCACCCAGATCCAGGCGGTGCCGCGTGACACCTCGGGCTCCGTCAAGGTCATTGCCGCGACCCCGGCCCGCCCTTACGGGCTCGGGCTTACGGCGACAGGCAATCTCTACTGGACGGTTCCGTTCATCAGCAACGAGGGCGATGGTCTCGTCCAAGCGTCTGCGAAGAGCGCCGACGGTGGCGCTCCCATCGGCGCCGTCGCGAGCTCGCAGCTCGAGCCGCACGCTTTGATCGTCGATACTACGAACGTGTACTGGGTCGCGACCGGCTCCGAGAACGCAGCCACGGGAATGGTTCTTTGTTGCCCGCTTTCCGGCTGTCCCGCCGATGGACCGCTCGTGCTCGCGAAAGACCAGCGTGTGCCGCGACACCTCACGCAAGACGAGGCGGCGATCTACTGGTCGAACGAGGGGCTTTCCACGGCGGCGACCTACGACGGTCAGGTGTGGAAGGTCGCGAAACCGTAGCCGTCGCGCGATTTACGGAATTGGCGGAGGGCATGCTCGGGTCTGCCGGTGTCATCGGTCGCAAGAGAGAGCCACGAAAGTCGGCAAGGTCGCACAATCGATGGGCCCATCGAAGGAGCTCATACGTAAGATGGATCCGTGCGCGATCGACCGAGTTTTACGGCGGCATTCGTTGCCGTATGCAGAACCCTGGGAAGCAAGCTGCCGGAGAAGCTGCGGCTTGCGGAAGATCCGTTCGGTGCGAGCTTCGCGGGACGCGGCGCTGCGTTCCTCGCGCGGTACGCCCCACGTGCCGTGGCTCTGCCCGCACTGCCGTTTCTAGTCTACATGCAGGTGCGAACACGCGTCATCGACGACGCGCTCCGTGACTTCATCGCCGGCGGCGGACGCCAGATCTTGCTGCTCGGTGCTGGCTATGACTGCCGCGCGGCGCGTTTCGGTCGCGAGCTCGCGGATGCCGGCGCGCGCGTGTTCGAGGTCGATCACCCATTGACGCAGGCGCGAAAGCGCGAGGTCCTCCGGGACGTGGATGCTGCGAGCGGGATCGTTACGTATGTCCCATGGAACTTCGAGGAGCGCGCCGCCTCTGAGCTCCCTGCGGAGCTCGCGGTCGCCGGTCACGATGCGTCGCTCCCGACCCTGACGATATGGGAGGGCGTGACGATGTACCTCACCGAGCCGGCGATCGAGAGCTCGGTCGCTGCGGTCCGCAAGCTTTCGGCGCCAGGCTCGCCTTTCGTCGTCATGTACTTCGATCGGAGCGGTATGGACCGCCCGGGGCCGGCACGCGCGATCGTCGCACGCGTCGTGAGTCTGAGCGGAGAGCCATTCCGCTTCGGATGGTTGCCGGCGGAAGTCCCAGGCTGGTTCGAGGCGCGAGGCTTCTCCGTGGCCTCGGATCGCACGATGCGTGATCTCGCCCGCACGCTCCTTCCCGCTGTGTACGTGCCAATTGTCGGAGACGACCACTCGCGGATCGCGGTTTTCCGGCGGCATCCGGTGTTCTCGGCTTCTGCGTGACCTTATCGACATGCGATCTCGAGCATGAAACGTGCTCCTCGTCTGGCAACGGCCGGTCCGATGAGACCGTGTGACCGATGAGCCCCGCTCCCGGCGTCTCCGTGCTAATGCGGCTCTGGCTATGCTCTATTCCCGTGCCCTCATTCCCACCGTAAAAGAAGCTCCCGCGGACGCCGCGAACGCGAGCCACACACTGCTCGTCCGCGGTGGCTACATCCGCAAGGTCGGCGCCGGCTTGTACGACTATCTGCCGCTCGGGCTTCGGGTGCTGCGGAAGATCGAGGCCATCGTACGGGAGGAGATGAACCGCTCCGGGGCGCAGGAGATCCTGATGCCGGCACTCCTCCCTGCCGAGTACTTCAAGGAGACGGGGCGCTGGGACGTCTACGGGGACACGCTCTTCCGCCTGAAGGATCGCAAAGGCGGTGAGTTCCACCTCGGTCCCACGCACGAGGAGATCGTCACCGACATTGCGCGGCGCGAGATCAAGAGCTGGCGCGACATGCCCATGAACCTTTATCAGGTTCAGTCGAAGTACCGAGACGAGCCGCGTCCGCGTGGAGGTCTCCTTCGCTGCCGCGAGTTCTTGATGAAGGACGCGTACTCGTTCGATATCAGCGAAGAGGCGGCGCAGGGCAGCTACGAGCGGATGCGAAAGGCCTACTGCGCTGTCTTTGATCGCATGGCCCTCACGTACCGCATGGTGGCCGCCGACCCTGGAGCCATTGGTGGTTCGACGAGTGCGGAGTTCCAGGTGCTTGCCGATTCCGGCGAGGACGCGATCGTGGCGTGCGACAAATGCGAGTACGCCGCAAATGTCGAGATCGCGACAGTCAAGGTCGATCCAACATCTTTGCAGGCGGTTGAGGACGAGCAAGAGAAGAAGAAGGTGGCCACCCCGAAGGTCGGCACCATCGATGACGTGTCGAAGTTCCTCGGGCTGCCGAAGGCAAAATTCCTCAAGTCCCTCGTTTACCTCGCGAACAAGGAGATCGTCCTCGCGGTCGTCCGCGGCGACCACGACCTCAACGAGATCCGCCTCGCGCGGACGCTCGGTGTCGACGAAGTCTTCATGGCAACCGACGCCGACGTTCAGAAGGCCACCGGTGCTAGCGTCGGCTTTGCAGGTCCGGTCGGTTTCAAGGGCAAGGTGATCGTCGATCGTGCCGCCGCGCAGGTGAAGAACGCCGCGACAGGCGCAAACGAGACGGATCAACACTTCACCGACGTCAACATGGGGCGTGACTGGCAGGGCGAGGTCGCGGACATCCGCCTCGCGACCACCGGTGACCTTTGCCCCAATTGCGAGGGTGGCAAGCTGAAGAGCTACCGTGGCATCGAGGCTGGCCACATCTTCATTCTCGGCACGCGCTACTCCGCGCAGATGGGTGCACAGTACAGCGACGAAAAGCAGGAGAAGAAGCCCATCGTGATGGGCTGTTACGGCATCGGCGTGTCACGTCTGGTGGCGACTGCGATCGAGCAGAACCACGACGAGAACGGCATCCGGTGGCCGATGAGCATCGCGCCATACCCCGTCCATCTCGTGACACTCGGGAAGGAAGAGATCGTGGCGGTGGAGGCGAAGAGGCTCTACGACACGCTCTGTGCGCAGGGCATCGACGTGCTTTGGGACGATCGCGACGAACGCCCGGGCGTGAAATTCAAGGATGCCGATCTCCTCGGCATGCCGCTGCGCATCACGATTGGCGCCAAATCCCTGGCCAACGGCAACATCGAGCTGAAGGCGAGGACGGAGGCGGATCCCAAGAAGGCGGAGCTCGTGCCGGTCGCAGACGCCGCGCGGGTCATCGAAGCGAGAGTGAAGAGCGCGCTCGGGCGCTAGGACTCGACGAGGCGCGCCCATGCCCATGCGACGTGAGCTCGCCATCGGTCTCGTTGGCCTCACGGCTGCGTGTGCGCCGGCTCCGCCGCCGCGCGTGGCGGACTCGCCCACGCGCGTCGTGCCGCCCATGCCCGCTTCACCGCCTGCGGCGAAACCCGCGCCGCCTGGACCCGCGGTGCTCCGCTTTCCTCCCGGAGCCGCTGCACCGCGCCATGGATGCTTCGCGTGGTCGGCTTCCTTCGAGACGTACGCCTGCGTCCTCGGGCACGACGAACGGGAGCCCGATGGGAGGAGCCTGTCGGTCACCTTCGCCGGACGTCAATCCCAGCGCGGTTTCCCGCTCGGCCACGGGCTCCTCAACGACGCGACGCGGAGGGACCTCGATGATCGGATGGTCGCCGGTGGCTACGTCGCCACCGAGGTTGGGCCGTGGACGCGTTCGGGCGAGTATGCCGACGTGGGAAAGCACCGCGTCTTCCTCGACAAGGAGACGGTGCGCGTCGAGCATGACGGGACGAAGATCTACGAGCGTACCGATCGCCACATCCCCAAGTTCACGCCCAGCTGTCAGCTTCGCGCATTGCCCGCGGGGGCAGGGCGGATCGTCATCGAGAGGAGCTGCAAGGTCCTCGACGAAGGTGTCGAGGTGACCGAGCTCGATGTCTGGTCCTGTGACGACAAGCACTGCTGAAGTCCTTGCATGACATAAAGTAAATGTTACCTTATTCGGATGGACGTGCTGGAACGCATTGACCTCGTCGTCGGAAACATCGTCGACCAGGACACGGACGCGATCGTGAACGCCGCGAACACGACGCTCCTCGGTGGCGGCGGTGTGGACGGGGCGATCCATCGCGCAGCGGGGAAGGAGCTCCTCGCGGAGTGCCGAACGATCGGCGGATGTCCCACGGGATCGGCGCGCATCACGAAGGGCTACAAGTTGAAGGCGGCGCACGTCATCCACACCGTGGGCCCGGTCTGGGGAGCACGCGCTGTCGACGCGGAAAGGCTCGCGTCTGCCTACCGCCAGAGCATGCGTCTCGCAGCGGAGCACCAGCTTCGCTCCATCGCGTTTCCGTCCATCAGCACCGGCGCGTATCGCTACCCCATCGAGCAGGCGGCTCCGATTGCCATTGCGACCGTCGCCGAAGAGCTACGCGGCAACGCCGCAAGCGTCGTCGTCGTGCGCTTCGTCCTGTGGGACGATCGGACGCATGCGGCTTACGAAAGCGCGCTCAGCCAGGCGAAGCTCACATCCCGTTGAGCGGCCCCGGATCACTTCTGGCGTGCGGAAGAGCGGGCGAGAGCGTCGAGGCGTCCGGCGATGTCGTTTTCGTCTTCGAGCGCCGTTGCGATCGATCCGCTTCTTGAGAATGCGCGCGGCGACGGACGTGACGCGACGCGAGCGGCGCGGCCGTCCCGCTCCGCACGAAAGAGCCGGGGCTTGCCGGCGCCATCGCCGCGAGACAGTCTCCCCGTCGCTCGCCACGGTCCTCGACCTCGTCGCGTCGAATGCGGCTGACGCCCGCATCGCCGCAGCGCTCGAGGACGTAGGGAAGGACGACCGCGAGCCCTCCAGCGGCTGACCGACTACTTTGCCACCTCCGCCTCCGCCTCCACCTCCGCCTCCACCTCCACAGGCCCAGGCCGCACGCTCGCAAGTAGCACCTGTCCCCGCTCGAGCTCGAAGCCCGTCGGCCCACCCCCGTTCGCCTCCACATCCTCGTGATGCCCGAGCTGATCCGGGCTGTCCGACAAGACAATCGCCGACCCCGCCGCGCTCGTCACAGCGTCCTCTTCGAGAAACTCGCCGCGGATGCGACCGGCCACGAACAGGATCGGGAACGACAGGAAGAGCCCGGTGAACCCAAACAGGTGCTCGCACAGGAGCAGGCTCACGATCAGGAGAAATCCCGGTATTTTCACGTGCCGCGCCGTGAGCCTTGGGCTCAGGTAGTACGACTCGACCTTGTGGAGGATGAACGTGAGCGCCACGAAGATGCCCACGCCGAGCCAGCCCTTCGCCTGGTAGGCCATCAGCGCGAGGACGGTGCCCGCCACGATGTTGCCGATCACCGGCACGAGGGCGGACACGAAGATCAGGATCATGAGGGGGCCGATATGTTGCACCCCGAGGACGAGCAGCACGGGCAGCGTCGTCAAGGTGTTGAACGCCGCGACGACGAACTGGAGCTGAACCGTCACGATCGTCGAATCCGCGACGTGGCCGAACCATCGGACGATCGTGCCGCCAAGGGATCGCGCGTCCACGCGCTCCCACCAGTGTTCGAGCTCGTGACGTTCGAGCGTGTAAACAAGTGCGAGAATGAAGCCGATGAGCACGTAGATGAAAAAATGTCCGATCGCCGATGCCGCCGAGAGCGCATCGCCGGCGCGGTGTTTGATGCCCTCGACGATCTTCTCGGTGCCGCCGACCTGCTCCTGGAGCTTCTCGATCAGCGGATTGTTCTTCAGCTCCTCGAGCCGCTCTGGGAAGGTGTCCTGAACCGCGGCGACGGTACGGATGGTCTTTCCGACGCCAAGCCATGTACCGAGGCCGAACAGCGCGACGGCCATCAGGACCAGCAAGAGAACCGACTTCTTCGGGCTGAGCCGTGTCCTCTTCTCGATGAGCCGTGATCCCGCGCCGAGCGCACGCTCGAACGTCACGAAGAAGACGAGCAACAGCGCGAGATGACGAAAGACATAGAGGACGCCCACGAAGGCGGCGATCGCCAGGAATCGACGAGGAGTCTTCTCGGAGAGGAACGCCGCCACCCGATCCATCATGCGAGGCTAGCGGATCGCAGTGGCGAGCGTTTCTCACAAAAGCCAGGAAACGTGGGAACAATATCCTCGAGCGCGGCATGAGCCCCAACAAGCGTGGCAAGGATGGTCGCACGGCACTCTTTGCGGCAGCGCGGCAAGGCAGCGAGTCCCTTGTCGCGCTTCTCGTGTCGAAGGGCGCTCGCGTCGACGACGCGGTCTTTGGCATGACGCCCGACGAGGCTGCAGACGGACGCGGATACGAGGCGGTTATGAAGATCCTGAAAGGTCGCGGTGCAAAGGTCGGAAGCTCGCGACCGACTGAGCGAACGTCGACGCAGGACCAAGCCTCGAGTCGACCATTGTGTTGCGCGAAAGCCGGGTCAGCCCAGCTCCATGAACTGGAAGCTCTGCGTCCTTGCGAACGAACCCGCCACCCCTAGGATGAAGGGACATGGCCGATAGCCCTCGCATGCCCGTCCTCTTCATCGCGCACGGCGCTCCGCCCCTCCTCGACGACGAGCCGTGGAAGGCGGAGCTGGCATCATGGGGAGCGGCCCTTCCTCCGCCCGAGAGCATCCTCGTCCTCTCCGCGCATTGGGAGGCGCATCCCGTCGCGATCGGGGCGACCGAGACCGTGCCGCTTGTCTACGATTTTTATGGTTTCCCCGAGCGTTACTACCGCATCGCGTATCCATCCCCGGGTGCGCCGGCGCTCGCAGCTCGCGTGCGCGATCTGCTTCGCGCGAGCGGAACGAGCTTCGTCGACGACCCGAAGCGCGGGCTCGATCACGGGACGTACGTGCCGCTCATGTCCATGGTCCCCGCCGCCGACGTGCCGGTCCTCCAAGTGTCCCTCCCCAGTCTCGATCCGAAGGAGCTCTACGCGCTCGGTCGCGCGCTCGCGCCGCTCCGGAACGAGGGTGTGCTCGTCGCTGGAAGTGGTTTTCTGACGCACAACATGAAGGCGCTCGCGGAGGGTAAGACGCCGGCATGGGCGGAGGAATTCGATGCATGGACGGCCGACATCCTGACCCGTCGGGACGTCGATGCGCTCCTCGATTTCAAGGCCCGCTCTCCATCGGCGCGTCTGGCGCATCCGCGGGAGGAGCATTTCGCTCCCGTCATCGCGGCCGCCGGTGCGGCCAGCGAAGCTGGAGGTGAGGTTGCCTTTCCAATCGCCGGCTGGTGGGAGATGGCGCCCGCGTTCACGCGTCGCTCGGTGCAGATTGGGTGATGTCTACGTGGCAAGGAAGGGGCCTTGAGCGCGGGTCAGAAGCAGATCCTCGTAGTGCTCGAGCCCGCTGCCGAGCTGCATGCTGAGCAACCTTGCGTGTAGTCCGTTCCAAACGAAGACGAGCCGATGAGATGGGTGACCGTTAGCGTCCTGGAATCGTTGCCGCACGAGCAGATCCCTTTCGAGAAGGACCGATCGACCTGCGCAGGGCGCGAAATGCTGGCCGACACGGGTAGGCCGTTGAAGTCGTTGGTCTCCTTGCACACGCCTGTGGCGGTGGCGCACGCTCCCGCCCGACAGTAGGCAAACGTCGCTGCCGCACCGCAGCTTGTTCCGTCGGCGAGGGCGGTGCCCCGGCACGCGCCAGCTTTGCATACGCTACCCGTTTGGCAAGCCGCATTCGCGCAGGTCGCGTTCTCGTTCGTCGGCTCGTGCTTGCAGACGCCCAGCCTGCAGACATCGCTGGTGCAGGAGTTTGCGTCGTCCGTGCACGCGCCCCCCTCGCTGGCCGGTTGATGAAGGCACACTCCGCCCCCGCACTTGTCTGCTGTGCAGGGGTTGTTGTCGTCGGCGCACGCGCTCCCATCGTTTCCCGGCGCCGCCTTGCACACCCCGCGTTCGCATTTGTCGGCAGTGCACGGGTTTGCGTCATCGCATTTCATGCCCGCGCAATGGTTTACGCACACGTGGCTGTCGCACGTATCGGACAGCGGGCAGTCCTCGTTCGCGCGGCAGCCGCTCTTGCAGGTCCTGGAGGTGGCGTCGCAGTACCTTCCGCCGTTGCAGTCGGTGTTGGAAATGCAACCGACCTTGCACTTGCCTGTGCCAAGGTCACAAATCGACTCCTTGGGGCAAGGACACGCGTCTGGCAGAGGTTGGCATTTCCCCTCCGAGCAGACGGTGTTCTCCGGACATTCCGCAGGACAACTGTCGGGAACTCCAGAGTCCTCGGCGCCCGAAGAGCCCGAAGAGCCCGAAGAACCTGAAGAACCTGAAGAGGCTTCTTCTCCCGCAGCGCTACCACCCTCGAGAGGATCGCCGCTAATCCCGCTCGTCCCGGAGCATCCTATTGCCACCGCCATCGCGGCGTACGCCAATACGCTCGCGCTGCGCAGAACGACTCTTGCCAAATGGGTGTGCAACTTTTGGTCGTGCATGGGGTCAACCCGATTACGGCACCGGCGCCAAAACCTTCCCTCCAGACCGTTCGCGCTCGCCGAGCGCCTCGGCCTACTTCCCCAGCGCGTCCAGCATCGCCAGCAGGTTCGTCGCCTGCTCGGCCATCGCATCCGTGCTCATCATCGCCGCGTCCTTGACCTCGAACGCCTCGATCAGCTCCTCGGGAATATCCGAGAGAAAACGGCACGGCGTGCGCGGGACCGGCTTGCCGCGCATCAGCCGGAACTTGCAGCGCAGCAGGTCGAGCCGCTGACGGGCGCGTGTCACGCCGACGTAGAAAAGGCGCCGCTCCTCCTCGACATCCTGCACGGTCGTTTCGGAGGCTTTCACCTCCAGCGTGCGTGAGTGCGGGATCAGGCCTTCCTCGCAGCCGATCAGGAAGACGACGTCGAACTCGAGGCCCTTGCTGCCGTGCAGCGTCGACAGCGTGACGACGTTGCAGGGATCCTCTTCCTCCTCATCCATCTGGAGGGTCAGAGAGTGGAGGAAAGACATCAGCTCGCGCTCGGCCGTGTCGTCCTGACCCTTGCCGGTGACACGTGCCTCGCGGCGCGAGAGGACGCCGAGGATGCCTTCGACGTTGCTCCATCGTCGGGCCGCGGCGTTTGTCGAGGTCGATGTCTGATCGATGTCCTTGCGGAGACCGATCCTCTCGCACAGGTCGCGCGTGACTGCGCTGGCCTTCGCGCGGTCAATCATGAGCTTCCTGCGCATGTCAGACACGAGGCTTTCGAGCTGCTTGCAACCTTCGCGTGCGCTGTTCGGGAGGGCATCGAGGGCGTCGACGCGCTCGATGGCTTGCCAGAGTGACCATCCCTTGGCGAGTGCGTACTGGGATAGCTTCTCGACGCTCGTGTCGCCAATGCCGCGGGGCGGATAGTTGATGATGCGGCGTAGGCTGATCTCGTCGGCGCGGTTGAGCGCGATCTTCAGGTAGGCGAGCAGATCTTTCACCTCCTTGCGCTCGAAGAACTGCTGCCCGCCGATCATGCGGTAAGGGACGCCCTGCTCGCGAAGCTGCTCTTCGAGGAGCTTCGCCTGACCGTTCGAGCGATAGAGGATTGCGCAGTCCTTCGGCTTGCGGCCCTCTTCACGGATCAGGCGTCGCAGCTCGCGCGCCACGTATGCCGACTCGGCTTCGGGGGATGCGGCGACGCCGAGGCGGACGGTCTCGCCGCCCGGCTTGTCGGTGAACAGGGACTTGTTGTACTTCGAGTCACTCCGCTTCGAGATGACCGCGTTCGCAACGGCGAGGATCGGCGCGGTCGAACGATAGTTCTGCTCCAGCTTGACGACTTTGGCTCCCGGGAACTGGTCGTCGAAGTCGAGGATGTTGCGAACATCGGCACCGCGCCAGGCGTAGATCGATTGGTCATCGTCACCGACGACGCAGATGTTCTTGTGACGGTCGGCGAGGAGCCGGAGCACTTCGAGCTGTGCGCGGTTCGTGTCCTGGTACTCGTCGACGAGAATGTAGAGAAACTCCTTTTGCCAGCGATCGCGGATGTCGTCGCGCTCCTTCCATAGGCGGGCGACCTCGCAAACCAGATCGTCGAAATCAAAGGCGCGGAAGCTTTTGAGCGCGCTCTGGTACCGCGGATAAACGAGCTTCGTCATCTCGTCGTAGTCGTCGCCCTCGCGCTCCACGAATTGCTCGGCAGAAATGAACGCATTCTTCGCGTTCGAGATGCGCGTCATGATGGCGGAGGCGTCGAACTTCTTTCCAGCGTCGGTTCGGCTGAGGATCTCCTTCACCGCCGAGAGACAATCGCCCTGGTCGAAGATGGTGAACGTGCCGCCGAGCGACTTACGCTCGCGGCCGAGGACCATCAGCCCGAACGAGTGGAAGGTCGAGATAACGAGGCCCTTGGCGCCCTCCTTGCCACCGAGCCGGCGATCCTTGACGAGGTGCTGGACGCGCTCGGCCATCTCCCCCGCGGCCTTGTTCGTAAACGTCAGCGCGCAGATCATGTGCGCCGGGACGCCACGCTCCATGAGCCGCGCGATGCGGTGTGTGATGACGCGCGTTTTGCCCGAGCCAGCACCGGCCAGGACGAGCATCGGTCCGTTCTGATGCTCCACGGCTTCCTGCTGGGCAGGATTCATCGCGGGTGGCGAAGGGGAACCGGGGGGCTTTCGGGAGACGGGCGCTTCCACGGTAATGCAGAGGCGAGTTATGCACGGCCTTCGCGCGGAGGAAAGATTGACTCGACAGCACTCTCGTAAATCGTGAACCCAACTTCCTGAGGGATGCCAAAACCATGCGGGGCCACGCAGACCCGATGGTGGTTGAGGACGCGCCCCGCGTTCGACGCAGCGAAGATTGACTCGCCGCGAGCCCGACGATTGCGGTTATTCTCGCGCGCTCATGACCCATTGCCGCCGGATTTCGCTCGCTTCGCTCGCTTCACTCTTCGCGTTCGTTGCGTGCGGAGGTGCGTCCCCGCCGGCGGCCGTGACACCCGCGAAGCCGCTCGCCATCGTCGCGGAGCCACCGCCGGACGTGACCGCTGTGCCGGAGCCGCCGGGACTCGTGCTGGTGGGACGGGTGTCGAGGCCCGACGGAATCCTGAAGACCTTCTCCGCGTGGTCGCACCTCCCGCTGCCGGGGGGCGCGGATCTTGTTCGATCGATCACCGACGACGCCGTCGGCGACGCCGTCGATCTCACGCAACCGGTCGACGGGGCCGTCGCGCTCGGCGGATCTACGCGTCAGCCGAAGCCCCTGGTTGCCGTCTCCGTCGCCGTGCGTTCCTTCGACGATGCGAAGGCGAAGCTCGGGTCGAAGCACAAGCTTACCCCGGGCAACAACGGGCAGTTCTTCGTCGAGGGCTTCGGGAGCTCTGGAATCCAAGGCAAGCGGACGCACGAGGATGAGGACGACGACGGCGAGTCGTGCGTTCTCGCGCATGCCTCTACGGGTGCGCGCCTCGTGTGCGGTGAGCGTGAGGCGCTCGACGCACTCTCTCCCTATCTGACGCGCACCTTCCCGCGCCAAACATGGAGTTCGGACGTCCACCTCGAGGTGACCCTCGGCGCCGTGCGCGAGTCACTCATGCAGCTGCGCGCCGCTCTGCCATTCCTCGCGAAGTCCGTCATCGGTTCGTCGGGTGCAGCGTTGGGGCAGCTCATTGATGCTTCGGTAAACGAACTGGTCGATGTGGTGGGCGACACGAGTCGCATGATCGTCGATGCCCAGCTCGCCGACGCCGGTATGCAGACCACGCTGAGGGTCGACTACGCGAAGTCGACGAGCCTGATCGCGCGGCTCGCGACATCGTATCCCGATCGCGCCGCCGCACCTCCCCCCGCATTCTTGCACCTGCCTGCCGAGTCGGACCTTGCGCTGTACGGAAAGGGGTCGGATCCGAAGCTGTTCGACCATGTGCGCGAGCTCCTCGGCAACGTTGCGCTCGAGGCGACCGAGGGCTCAGGGATGCCGGAAGCAGAGCGCAATGCGGTGCGTGAGCTCGTGATCGATCGGATGCTCACTCTCTTCACGGGCCCGCTCGTGTACGGAAAAGGCTTCGACGGGGCTGCCCTCGAGAAGGCGCTTGCCGCTCGCAAGGGCGTCAAGCCCGGCGATCTCGGCGCGCGCGACGAGGCCGACCGCATCGTTGCCGAGCAGATGATTGGCTGGCATCTCATCCAGATCAACGAGCCGATCAGCAAGGTCGGTCCAATGCTCAAAGATTGGGCGGCATTGTGGAATCGGCCGCCCTTCGCGAAATGGGCCAAGCTGCAGGCCTCGGGGAAGATGCTCGCGCAGATGCGCGTGCTCCCAATACCCGGCGGGGTGACGTTGCCGAAGGACGCCGTTCATCTCGAGATCGTGATCCCACGGGCAGATCTCGAAGAGCTACCTCCTCCACCCGCCCAGGGCACCCGACCCAAGTCGGCGGCGCCGCCGCCGGTCAAGGCGAAGAGGATCCCCGTGAAGCCGCTCGTGCTCCACGTTATCGCGGTCCCCGATCAGGGAGGCACGTGGATTGGGTTCGGTATGGATGCCAAGCTTCTCGCACAGAAGGCGGCAGTGTCACTTTCGACCGCCCCCGAAAAGGCAACGCTCGCCAAGACCGTGAGCGCTGACGCATTGCGCGACGTGAAAGCCAATGCAGGGCTTCTCACGACGCTCCGCGGCCTCCTCGTGTTCACGGCGCTCGATCGGGGCTCCCGCTCGTCGTACGGAATGCTCGACTCGCTCCCATCGAAGGGCGCGACCCCAATCGTTCTCTCGTTCACGTCGCTGCCTCCTTCCCAGGGGGCGGCAAGCGGGTCCGCAGTGGCAACGTTCAAGCTTCCCCGAGCAGCGATCGAGGACCTCGTGAAGATCGCGCTTTCCTCGCACTGAGAGGCTTTCGTCACCGCAAAATTTTCCCTCGGTCCCACGTGTAGGTAGATGTGGGTCAGTGCTCAAGGTCTCTCTGCTCGTCTGCTTTGCGTTGGTCGTGGCTGCCGTTCCGGCGGTGGCCGAGGCGAAGGGCTGGGAAGAAGTCCACCAGACATCCGATGACGTTCGCGTCACCGTTGGTCCCGACGGGGTCGCCACGATCCAACATCACCTTCGCTATCGGATCGTTGCCGGTCACTTCAAAGCGCTCGATTTTGCCGGAGTCGAGCCGCATGCCGAGCTCGTCGGAGAGTCGACCATCCTCCCCGAGAAGGGGGGAGAGATCCCTGCGCGCATCGAGCAGAATCCAAGGGCGCCCGGCGCCGTGCGCATCCTTTACGACGAGCCCCGCGGGTTGGGTCGCGGCGTCTATGTCGTCGACGTGAAGGTGCGGCTCGATCTCGTCGCGACGAAGATGCTCGTGCGCGACGGCGCGATGTGGCGACTCTCGTGGACAGCGCCGCCCTCGCCCGAAGGCCACGACGGCGCGCGCGTGGTGTTCGAAGTGCCGGCCGCACCCACCGAACCTCGCCTCGCTTCGCCGGATCAAGCGGCCACGACACTTGCTTCGCTCCGGCGTGAGGCCGACAAAGACGAGCTGGAGCTCGTGCGTGCGCACGTGCCGCGCGGCGAAGCCGTGACGTGGTCCGCACGCGTCGATCCGAAAGCGTTCCCGCGCGTGGTATCGCCCGAGCTGCGCCCGGCGAGCGCTGCGGTCATCGCTGCCGTGCCCGTGCCGAACCACGTACCGCTCGTCCTCCTCGCTTCCGGGCTGGCCGTGCTCGCCGGCGCTCTCGCGATCCTGCTGCGCGCGAAGCAAGGCATCGTTCGCCGTGCGTGCGAAACGGCATCCGTTCGCGCCAAAGCGTTGATGCCGGTTCGCTGGGGCCTCGGTCCGTTCGCGTACGGTGCAGCGACGGCCGGTGCGCTCGCAGCGCTGCTCTGGGGGAATCCTGCTCATGGAGCCGCGCTCGTGGTGGTCGCGATGGCACTCGCTGCGCATCGATCCCCAGTGGCGGTCGCACGTCCGCGTGGTCCGGGTCGTTGGCAGCCGATCGCGGACGCCGACGTGCTCGTCGCGCGCCCGCCCGCGCCCGCGTCGGGTGATGTGCTCGACGTCGCAACGCGCATGGGCAAGCTCACCCTGATGCTGACTATGCTCGTGCTCGGCGCGCTGGCATTTGCACTGCGAACGCGCGTCGCGGGCGCAGCGATCGCGATTCCCCTCACCGGCGCCGCGCTGATTCCCGTCTTCGTGACGGGAACGCGTGCCCAGCTTCCACGGGCCCCGGGGGAGCTTGCAGTGCGGATTCTCGCGCCCGCCCGGGACATGCTCGGGCGTCTGGTCGATCTCACGCACGTCGACGTGCATTGCATGGCGCGGTTCTGCGACGGGACGAAGGCGTATCGTGAGCACGCGAATTACGACGAGGTGCGCCTTGCCTGCACGCCGAACGATCGGATCCCAGGCCTCCGCAGCATCGAGCTCGCGCTCGCCGCCGTTTCGCTCGGGGCGCCAGCCGCGCTGCCGGAGGTGCTCGTGCGCTTCGACGATGGCTCGCCCGCTGCGTCGAAGATTGCCCAGCTGGCGCCGGGCATCCGCGTCGTCCCTGGTCGCTGTCCGGAAGAGAAGGTGCTTCGTCTCGCGCCGCGCACGCCGACGCCCTCGGGTGCAGCCCGGCTCCTCGCCAGGCTAAGCGCCGATCTCGAGGGCAGGCGGGCCACCGATCGTGCGCCACGCGATGCGCCTCCGAAGGCGCGTAAGTTCGCGGGCATCGAGCGACGATTGATCCAAGGTGCAGCCTCCGCGTGAGCCGTTTGATGCCGGTCTTTGGGGGATCGGGGCGATCGGGTCCCAATCGGAATGGCGATTGGGGCTCCCGACCACGCGTGCGTCCGCACCGTCACACGTGATACAACGAGCGCGTCGCAAATGGCGCTCGATCCCCCCCAGGAGGCCTCAGCCGCAGCCACAGCCACAGAGCGTGTCGCCGCGGCCTCGTCCGAAACGGCTGAGCCGTCATCCATCGTCGCTGCGCTTTCCGTTTATGTGGAGCCGCTCGTCGAAGACGCGCGTGTGGCGGTGCTCGGAAACGGCGAGCTCGGGTTGGAGAGCCGCCTGCTCGAGCTCGGTGCACGTACCGTTCATCTCTACGACCCCGACCCCGATCGGGTTGCTCGCATTGCCGATGAGGTCCCGCGGGGCGTTTCGGTACGTATGCTGCGCGACGACTTCGACGTGCGGGACGGCGCCTTCGACTTGGTCGTGATCCCAGACCTCGGCATTCTGCCAGATCCTTCGGGCGCCATCGTGCGGCTGCGTCGGGTCGTCGATCCGCGCGGTGCTGTCGTGGCCATGGGCCGCGCCGGCACGGTGGCGGGCGGCGACAGTCTCTTCCCCGAGCTCGCGCCTGCAGCGCTCGAGTACGCCGAGCTGTACGATCTTTTTGCGCTCCAGTTCGAGAACGTCACGATGACGGGCGTCCTGCCGTTCAACGGCGTCGTTTTCGCGGAGCTCGGCGCGGGCGACGACCTCACCGTCAGCGTCGACACGCGGCTGGTCGAGCCCGAACCCCCCGGCGTCTTCTTGGTGCTTGCGAGCCGTGACGAGGAGCCGGTGCTCGATCCGTATGCGATCGTGCAAGTGGATCGGCCGGTGGCGGACGCGGATGCCCCGCAGGCAACGGTCCCGATTGCCGTCGCGATCCGTTCGGCCGAAGACGCGCACGAGGCCGCGGCGGCGTTCGCCGCGATGCAGCTCAAGGCGGAGCTGCTCGGGCAGCAGCTCGAGGACCATCGCGGTCGGCTTGCGTCTGGCGATCAGCGCGCGGCTGAGCTCGAGGCCGTTCTTTCCTCCGCGCAACAGGCGCTCGCCATCCTTGAGCGCCGTCTTCTCGTGGCCGAGCAGGGCATGCTCGAGCGCGACGATCAGATTGCCGCGCTCAATGCCGAGCTCGACCAGCAGAGCAATGTTGGCGAGGACGCGCTTGCCATCGCGCTGGTCGATCCCACGCTGGTCGCGGATCTCCTTGTCCGCGCGGAGCGCGCCGAGGCGGCACTCCTGCAACAGCGCGCGGAGCTCGCGCAGGTCTCGGAGGTCCACGGGATCGAGACAGCGAACATCGAGGCGCAGCTCCGTGAGCGCGCGGGCGTGATTGCCGCGTTGGAGATAGAGCTCGATCGACGCGCGCACTTGGTGAGTGAGCTCGTCGCTTCGCTGGAGGAGGCGCGCGAGAGCAATGGTGCGTCGCTGAAGTTCGAGGCCGCACCCGCGATGCCGGGGATGGCCCCCGAGGAAGTCGCGCGCCTCCGCAGAAAGCTCGACGACCTGGCTCTCGAGGTCGCCCGTCGCGATGGGGAGCTCACCGCCCAGGCGTGGCGCATCACGGAGCTCGAAAACGAGAAGGGACGGCGGATCGCCTCCGCGCCCGCAGCGGCATCACCCCCGGCAGCTGCACCCACATCGAGGGTTGCACACCTCGAGCGGGATCTCGCGTCCGCGCGCAACGAGCTCGACGCACTTCGCCAAGCGCTCACCCAGGAGCACGCCGCCCGCATTGCGGCCGAATCCGGGGAGGAATTGTCCCGAGCTCGTGCCGAGCTGGCTCGGCAGGGGGCTCTTCTGGAGCAGATGCGAGGCTGATGGTGAATGGCTTCAGCGAGCTCTGCTGTAGAGCTGTTGACAGGTAATCTCCACGTCTTACCTTGCGTAAAACCGCGTCACGAGGTTGCCGCGCAGACTTCACGGCATCGGAATCAGGCAGAATGTCGGAAAAGCGCGATTACTACGAGGTCCTGAGCGTCGAGCGCACGGCAAGCGCCGATGAGATTCGCAAGGCGTACAAGCGCGAAGCCCTCAAGCACCATCCTGACCGCAACCCCGGTGATTCGTCCGCGGAAGCCAAGTTCAAGTCCTGCAACGAGGCCTACCAGGTCCTCTCCGACGACGAGAAACGTCGGATCTACGATCAGTTCGGACACGCCGGGCTCGAAGGTGGTGGGGGGGGCGAGGGAGTGGGCGATGTGTTTGCCCACATGCAGGACCTCTTTTCCGAGATGTTCTCGGGCGGCGGCTTCGGTGGGTTTGGCGGTGGCCAACGACGGCAGGCGCGGGGTGGTGATCTGCGTATGCAGGCTCGGTTGAGCCTTCGAGAAGCGGCATTTGGCATCAAGCGGGAAGTCACCGTCCACGCGCCAGTCCGTTGCGACGATTGCAACGGTTCGGGGGCGAAGTCAGGAACCAAGCCGGAGACATGCGGGCACTGTCGGGGTAGCGGGCATGTGTCGAACGCCCGTGGTTTTGTGATGTTCACGACCCCGTGCCCCAAATGCCAAGGTCAGGGCGTCGTCATCAAGCATCCCTGCAGGGGGTGTGAGGGTCGAGGTGCCGTCGAGAAAGCACGCAAAGTGGTCGTGGCATTCCCACCAGGGATCGACGCTGGCCAGCGCCTTCGTGTCCCCGGTCAGGGCCTCCCTGGTCCAGCGGGCGCGCCGGCGGGGGATTTGTACGTCGAGATCGACGTCGAGGAGGACGGGCGCTTCGAGCGCGACGGTGCCGACCTCGTTACACGTTTCCATGTCTCTTTTGCGGACGCAGCGCTGGGGGCCGAGGTGCGGGTCCCCGCGCTTGGAGATCCCCCGCGCGGGGATGGAACCGAGGAAGAGAGAGCCCCAACCGTGCCTCTAAAGATCCCCGCGGGCACGCAGTCGGGCGCTGTCTTCACGTTGAAGAACCAGGGGATCCCGCGCCTCGATGGTCGCGGTCGCGGCTCGCTTATCGGCGTGGTGCAGGTCGATGTTCCGACCGAGCTCACCGAGCGGGCGAAGAAGCTCGTTCAGGAGCTCGCCCAGGAGCTGAACGCGGATTCTGGCGACAGCGCCGAGAGCGCCGATGCTGCTCGCGCACGCGTTGCCGCGGGCAAGTGAGCTCTCGAGAACCTGACCGTCTCGACGCCCTCAAAGCGAAGCTCGCCGCGACGCCCGTGTTGCACGCGACGGGACGGGTCCTCGCCGTCACTGGGCTGAGCCTTCGTTTCAGCATGCCGGGGGTCCGCATTGGGGATGTAGTTCATGTCAAGCGACGTGGGGAACCCCTTGCCTGCGAGGTCGTGGGATTCGCGTCGGGGGAAGCCGTCGCGATGCCGCTCGGTGCGCTCGTCGGGGTCGGTCCCGACGACGACGTGGAAGCGACGGGGGGTGGGTTCCTGGTGCGGGCTTCGGACGCCCTGTTGGGACGGGTCGTCGACGGACTCGGTCGTCCGCTCGATGGCCGCGGTCCCGTGGAAGGTGGGGCGCTGGTCCCCGTCGATCGCGACCCCGAGCCCGCGCTCGCCCGACGTCCCGTGAGCAAGCCGCTCGCCACCGGCGTGCGTATTCTCGATGGCCTTCTCACCCTGGGCGAAGGTCAGCGTGTCGGTCTCTTCGCCGGATCGGGGGTTGGCAAAAGCACGCTGCTAGGCGCGATCGCGCGTGGGAGCGAGGCCGACATCGTCGTTGTGGCGCTCGTCGGCGAACGCGGTCGTGAGGTCGGTGAGTTCCTCGCACATGCGCTCGGGGGCGCGGGCCTTTTGCGGAGTGTCGTGGTCGTGGCAACGAGCGATGTTGCTGCGCTGGAGCGTCTGCGCGCGGCGCAGGTCGCCACGGCCTATGCGGAGCACTTTCGAGACCAGGGCAAACGCGTGATGCTCCTCGTCGACTCCGTCACACGCTTTGCGCGTGCCCAGCGCGAGGTCGGCCTTGCGGCGGGTGAGCCTCCGGCGCGTCGTGGCTACCCACCGAGTGTCTTTGCGATGCTGCCGCGTCTGCTCGAGCGATCGGGACAGGGCTCACGCGGGTCCATCACCGCGATCTACACTGTGCTCGTCGAGGGTGGAGATATGGACGAGCCCATTGCCGACGAGGTGCGCGGCATACTCGATGGGCACGTCGTGCTCGAACGCGCAATTGCCTCGCGCGGTCGGTATCCCGCGGTGGACCCGACCGCCTCGCTGTCGCGCGTCATGGACGCGGTCGTGAGCCCTGCCCACCGTGACGCCGCCCGCCGGCTGCGCGCGCTCATCGCGTGCTACGAGGCGAAACGTGACCTGGTGACGCTCGGCGCCTACGCGAAAGGCTCGGACAAGCAGCTGGACGAGGCTCTTATTCGGATGCCGAAAATCGAGCAGTTTCTGGCTCAGTCGCCCCAAGATCGCGTTGCGTTCGAGGACACAATTGCGATGCTCATGCAGGTCCTCGCCTAGCGAGCCGCATCGCTCGGGGCGCGTCGCCGCAGGCCCACAGCGGCAATGGATCGGCCGCGAAGCCGAGCTTAAGGCCTGACGACAGCATTTTGGTCGACCTTGCAGAGTGTTCGGACGGGCACGCTCGGCAGTCTACCTCCTTCGACGAACGGGTCCTCTAACAGAGCCGAGCCACCCAGATGGCGAAGAGCTCGTCCTCGGTTAGTTCGTCGTTGTCGGCGGGGCCGGGGGGCTCCGTTCTGAGGTCGCGAAAGATTTCCTCGACCATCTTCAGGGTCATGTTCGCGTGCTCGACAGGCATCCGCGATAGGCGCAGCGGCCGGACCGTCGAAACCTCGTCCTGGTCGTCAGCGAGGTCGTCGGTAGGGAAGTGCCCGGGAGCTTGGCTTGGGTGACCCATACCTGGGGTAACGAACCGAACGACGGCAGTCTTCAGGCCCTTTCCACAGGCTTGTAGGGGGGTATGCGACTTCGTGGAGCGCTCGGCCGCTCATGCGGCTATAGGCCTGCAGCGATGACGGTTCTCCAGGTCGCCGATCTCCGGTTCGGTTACGCCGGCGACACGCTGTTCGACAGCGTGACCTTCACGCTCGCGATTGGCGAGCGTGCTGCGTTGGTGGCTCCGAACGGTGCCGGCAAGTCGACGCTCCTCCGGCTCCTGGCAAAGGAGATCGACCCGGACCGTGGCACGGTCGTCGTCAAACGGGACGTGACGGTCGGCTACTACCGCCAATCGCACGAAATTGCGGCGAAGGGAGACGTTCTCTCCGCGTTTCTCTCGGGCTTCGGAGACGTCGTCGCGCTGCGCGAAGAGCTCGTGAAGGCGCAGCATGATGCGAGAACCGGGGATGACAACGCGCTTGCGCACCTCGCGCACGTCACCGATCGGTACCACGTCGCACGTGGCGATGACCTCGAGCACCGCGTGGCGGCGATTGCCGCCAAGCTCGGATTCTCAACCGCCGATCTTGCGCGCCCTGTCGCGTCGCTCTCTGGAGGTGAACGTGGTCGCTTGCATCTTGGCGTCATCCTGGCGCTGGAGCCCGATCTCCTCATGCTCGACGAGCCGACCAACCACCTCGATCTCGACACAATCGCGTGGCTCGAGGGTTGGTTGTGCGGGTACCGCGGCGCGGTGCTCGTCGTCTCGCACGATCGCGCGTTTCTCGACGCTGTTTCGTCGCAAACGCTCGAGCTCGGGAGCCGCGGGCTACGTGTGTACCCGCTTCGCTACAGCGCGTACGCGGTCGCGCGGGCGGGCGATCTCGAACGCGAGCGCGCGCTCATGGAGCGGCAGCAGGCGTTCGTCGACAAGACCGAGGACTTCATCCGCAAGAACATCGCCGGACAGAAGAGCCGGCAAGCGCAGAGCCGGCGCAAGATGCTCGACAAGCTCGACCGCGTGGAGCGACCGGAGGACGTCTGGGCCGTCGCCGAGCGCGTCAGCTTCCGCTTCGCTCCTGCGGCGCGCTCGGGGGACATCGTCTTGGACGCGAAGGGACTTCGAGCCGAGCGGGGGGGCCGCGTGCTCTTCGAAGGGTTCGACCTCCTGATCCGTCGCGGCGAACGCATCGGCGTGGTTGGCCCGAACGGCGCCGGCAAGTCGACGCTGCTCAAACTCCTGGCCGGCAAGGGCGATCCCGCGCACGATCGCGGCCACGTCAAACGCGGGACGAACCTGCAGGAGGGCTACTTCGACCAACACCTCGGCGCGGTCAACCCGTCGAATACGGCGATCGAGGAGGTCCGTTCCATTCGGGGCGACCTGAACGCCGAAGGCGCGCGGCAGTACCTCGCGAGATTCCGGTTCTGGGGAGACGATCCGTTGCGTGTCGTCGCCGGGTTCTCCGGCGGCGAGCGATCCCGACTCGCGCTCGCCAAGCTCCTCCTCGAACCTCGCAACATGCTCTTCCTCGATGAGCCCACGAACCACCTCGACATTCCAGCTGCAGAGATCTTGGAGGAAGCACTCGTTGGCTTCGAGGGGACCGTGCTGCTCGTTTCGCACGACCGGCGATTCCTCGAGACCGTCACGACGCGAATTATCAGCGTTCGGGACGGAATCGTCGATGTCTACCCGGGAGGGTTTTCCGATTTCGCCTCGTCGCACGCGCCAAAGGTCCAGCCTGCTCCACGCAAGACCCGGGATGCGAAGAAAAGGGAGGCACCGCCGGCCCCCGAGGCGTTGGACGATCGGGCCAAAAAGCGCCAGCATGAGGCACAGAAGCAGGCCTCGCGTGACCGCGAGAAGAGAGGGAAGCGCTTCAAGGAGCTCGAGGAGCTGATTGCCGCTGGTGAGAAACAGCTAAGCGAGATGCGCGCGAAGCTCCGGGAGGATCCCGCCGGTGACTGGGCGAAGATCGCAACGATGGCGAGCGAGGAACAGGCGCTCGCGAAGCGGGTGGACGCGTTGATGACCGAGTGGACAAAGCTCGGCGAGGCGCTGGAGTGATGGTTGCCATTGGCTGTAGCAGCTGGTGAGGCCGTTCAAGCGTGACCGAGACGAACGCAGAGACGCATAGCGAGAGAGGAGATCCATGCGTCTCGCCCGGGATGGGAGAGACGCGGGACCCCTCTACGTCTCCGCGTTCGTGTCGTCTCTCGTCTCGCGCGGACGAGCCTCGACCGGTCTGGTTCTTGATGCCCGACGTTCGTGAATGGCACGAAAGTCGGCCGCACGATGGTCGTGCGGGGCAGTAGGATCAAATTGACGAGAGCGACACGCCGTGGTGCAGGGTCCCGACTTGGGGATTCCTCCGGGCGGCGATCGTCAAGGCCGCATCGAGGTTGAACCGCTCGCTGCTAACGTGTTGGGATGCCGTTGCGCACCTGGATCCCGCGTGCTCTTCTCGCCGTCTGTGCCCTCACGCCCGTCGCGGCGATCGCGGCGGTCGTCGCGTGCACACCGTCTCCAACGGCCGCAATCGCCTCCGCGACCCACGCTCCGCCCCCGCGTTCCGCTCCGCCCCCGCCTCCGCCTCCGCCTTTGCCATCGCCTCCGCCCTTGCCTTCGCTTCCGCCTTCGCCTTCGCCTTTGCCATCGCCTCCGCCTCCGCCTTCGCCTTCCTCTGCCGATCTGGAACGCTGCAAGATCGCCCGAGACAACGTCCTCCGCTTTCTCCAAACGCACCGCGCGTGCACGGGCGATGCTAGCTGTACCGTCGTGACCACTGGCTGCGGTCTTGGCGGCGCGTGCGGCGTTGGGCTCGCAAAAAGCGGTGAAGCAGGGCTTCGCGAGGCGCTCAATCGGTTCGAGAACGAAGATTGCTCTTCGAAGCTCCCGCTCCCGTGCCCGTCGTGTGGTGCATCGGCTCCCGCCTCGTGCAAGGTCGGCCTTTGCCAGCCCGCGCCATGACAAGGCCGGCCAGCATCCATCACCTCGTGGGGCAGACCCTCGGGCAACGCTACCGCGTGGAGCGCGCGATCGGGGCCGGTGGAATGGGGGCCGTGTTCGAGGCGACGCAGCTCGATCTCGGTCGAACGGTCGCCATCAAGGTGCTCCTCGATGTCGACCCACGCGGCATCGCCCGGCTTCGCCAGGAAGCGCTCACCGCAGGCAGTCTGAGCTGTCCGCACGTCGTATCGATCTTCGACTTCCAGAGTCCACCCGGCGAACCCCCTTTCATCGTGATGGAGATGCTGCCTGGGCACTCACTCAGCCAGCTCCTCAAGCGCGAGCCAGCTCTGGCCGTGCCACGCGCGACACGGATCGCCGCGCAGATGCTGGTTGGCCTCGAAGCCGCACACCGCGCGGGGGTCGTCCACAGAGACGTCAAGCCGTCGAACACCTGGCTCGTTTTTGGTCCCGGCGTCGACGAGCACGTGAAGATGCTCGACTTCGGGGTCGCCAAGATGCTTGGCGATGGTGCATCGTTCTTGACCACGACAGGCTCGGTTCTCGGCACGCCCGCGTACCTCGCGCCAGAGCAGCTCCGTGGCCTCCCTATCGATGCCCGCGCGGACATTCACGCGATGGGGGTCGTGCTCTTCGAGATGCTGGCCGGTCGTCGTCCGTGGAACAACCGAATTAACCAGGGGCCCTCGGTGTACGCGGAGATCCTGGAGCGTGTGCCGCCCCTGCTCCACGAGGTCGCGCCCCAGGTACCGCTCGCCGTCTCGCAGATCGTCGCCCGTGCTCTCGCCAAGGATCCCGCGGCTCGCTTCCCACGCGCGACAGACATGCGCGCCGCGCTGGAGCCGTTCGTCGGCAACCCGATGTCCCAGCCTGCGACGATCGTCGCGGGCAACTGGTCCGGCACCGACACCACAGGCCCTGGTCATAGCCAAGCCGCGCCTTCGACCCTTGCACAGGCGCAAACTGGCTACGGCGTTGCGCCGACCGTGGGGATGCCGCCGTCCCTCGCGCCGACGTTTGGGATGGTTCCACCCACCGTCGACCAGGTGCCAGCGCCTGTTTTTCACGCGCCTTCGGGTCCTTTTCGACCAACTCCTGCGCCTGCGTCGAGCCCCGTTCTTCCGTTCTTGCTCGGTGGCGTTGCCGTCGTCATGCTCGCAGCCATCGTCATCGTCGCGTTTCTTCTCGGTCGGGACAACGGTCGTGCGGCCGTAGCGGAAGCAGGCGCTCCTGCATCGGGCTCCGCTGCAAGCATCGCGACGACGACCGCGACGTCCTCCACAATCGACGCGGGCGCGCGCACAGCCGTCGCGGCCTCGGGGCGTGCACCACCTCGCGCCGGCTCGCCCACGACGGCGGCGGACGCCGCCGGGCCAGTGGCCGGCCCCGTATCTTCGCGCTGCGAGTGCGAAACGCCTCGCGGTGGCATCCTGTGCCCGAAACCGAAGGTGCCGAGCTGCTCTTGCAACATCGTGGGCGGCGGGGCAAACCTTTGCCCACAACCATTTACCCCCGACGGCTCTTGCCCCGTACGAGGACCTGGGGACCTCCCACCGTACAGCGCGCCCGGTCGGAACAACGGCCAACCCTGCTCAGGGTTTACGCACATCGGCGAAAAGAGCTCGCCGGCGACCGGCGAGCTCAATTGCCTCTTCTGCTACGGGCACGACACATTTGCGGGTGTCGGTGGTGCGGCGTGCAAAGGTATGGCCATGAACGGTGGCACCGAAGACGGCAGAGTGATCTGCCGGAATTGAGCGATCGGCTTAGTCCGTGAGGAGGCGCGTGTGGATCTCCGGCATGGCGTGCGGTGCGCTCGCTTCGACGGTCCGCGCGAGGCGGAGGAGCAAATGTTCTTCGTAGGGGCGTGCCATGAAGTGGATCCCGACCGGAAGCCGGTTCGAACCGTAGCCGGCGGGGACCGAGATCGCCGGAAATCCGGTGAGGTTTCCGATGCGGATGAAGCGCATCAGCGAATCGCTGACTTGGAGGTTCGACTCTCCTTCGGGAAGCGCGGCCTCTGGGATAGGTGGTGCAACGCACGGGGTTGTCGGTGTGACGATCGCGTCGACCTTCTCCATGAGCGCGACGTGCTCGCGCGTCAGCGCGTGCTTGTGGCGGAGTGCATGAACCAGGTCGGTGGCGCGGAAGCGACGGCCGAGCGCGAGGTTGGTGCGCGCGTTGTAGCCGAAGCGCGCGCTGTCCTCCTCGGTATGTGGGAGCATCGAGGCCGCCATCTCGGACAAGATGACGATGGCATGCGACCAAAGGACGGTATTGAGATCGGGTGGCGGGATCTCGACGATCACGGCGCCGGCGTCGGTGCAGGCACGCACGGCGTCCTTGCACGATGCAATGACGTCCGCGTCCGCGTCCTCGAAGTAGGCCTTGCAGATGCCGAGGCGGACGCCGGTGAGAGGGGCGCTCAGATCTGTGAGGTGCACGATGCCCTGCCGCCACGTGCTCGTGTCACGCTCGTCGACACCCGCGACAATGGCGTATGCGGCGGCGACGTCGGCGACGGTGAGACCGATCGGTCCGACGTGGCCAACGTTCCAGCAGAGGGGAGGCACACCGGCCTCGCTGATCCGCCCGAACGTGGCCTTGAGTCCGACGACGCCGCAAAGCGCAGCCGGGATGCGGATCGACCCTCCGCCGTCCGCGCCGATCGCAATTGGCGAAAGGCCCGCCGCGACCGTGGCAGCGGACCCGCTCGACGATCCTCCGCTGATGTGCCCGTTCGCGTAGGGGTTGCGGCATGCACCGTAGTGAGGATTGATCCCGATGGGATTGATCCCGATTTCGTGCATGTTCGCCTTGCCAATGACGATGGCGCCCGCCGATCGCAGGCGCGCAACCACTGTGGCGTCGTGCGCCGCGGGCGTCTTGAAGATCGTCGTGCCGAGCGTCGTTGGGAAGCCCTCGACGTCGAGCTCGTCCTTGATGACCACCGGAACGCCGTCGAGGACCGAGAGAGGCCGTCCCTCACGGAAGCGTGTCGTCGACGCTTCGGCGTGTGCCAGCACCTCGTCTCGCTTTCGGGCGATGAAGAATGCGAGCCGCGGCTCGCGCGCCTCGAAGGCCACGATACGCTGTTCGAGACGCTCCGCGACGGACGATGGCGTCGCGGACCCGCTGCGGTACGCCGCCGCGAAGCTGCCCACCGTCTCGCGCGGGCCGGGGCGGTCGAGGGCGACGGCGTGCTCAGCGAGAACGTGCCCCGGCGCGGCCTCGGTTGGTGCGCGGGCATCGGCCGGCAAAGGAAACATCAGCGCGGGTGCGTCCCCAGGGCTCGTGCGGCGAAAGCGGTCGATCCCGTTATTTTTCAGGAGCTTGTTGGCGAGGACCGGGCCCACGCCTCCGCTCTCGATCGCAGAGACGAAGGCGCGGAGTGGAAGACCGGACAACCGCGGAGCGTGAACCGGTGCCCTCTCGTATTTTGCCATCGCGACACTCTATAATGAAGAGGCTGTCTCACCATTGAATGGCTGAGCTTGTATGGCTGAGCTTGTGTGGGGACGCGGGACACTGCATTCTCGGACGTGGTGCGTTCTGTCCGGTTCTTTGCGTTTCTTCTTCTCGCGTTCGCGATCCTGGGGACCGCCGCGGCTGGCTGTCGCAAGAAAAGCGAGGCGACCGCGGAGCCCGCGCCGGATCCGCCTGCTCTGACCGATGCGACCACCGGGCTCTTGCTCACATGGATCGACGAAAACGGTGAGTTTCACGTCGAGCAGCGCGTGACCGATGTGCCGCCTGCGGAACGCGATGTCGTCAAAGTGCGCGATCCTTCGCACGATCCCCTGAGCGGTGATCGAATCTTCGTCGCCGATCTCCGCACCGCCAGCCCAAACGGCAGCTACTCGGTGCGCATCGTTGCCAACAACGAGTTCGAGGACATCGCGGTCACACGCCGGGCCAAGCGCGGCGCTGTCCTCGCGCCGCGAGGTGCGAACAGCGCGCCGGCGCTCGCAGCTTCGGAGGCTCCTCTTGGTGGCAAGGCGGGCAACGCTGGCGAAATCGCCGCGCGGCCTGCCGTAATCATCTACGGGGCATCGTGGTGTGGGCCTTGCCATCAAGCGGCCGCCTACCTGAAGAAGCGCGGCATCGAGTTCGTCGAGCATGACATCGAGCAAGACAGCTCGGCCGCGCGCGAGATGAGAGCCAAGCTCACGAAGGCGGGCGTGCGCGGAGGATCGATCCCCGTCCTCGACGTGCGCGGTCGGATCCTCGTCGGCTTCGACGCGAGAGCCGTCGATCAGGCTCTCGGCCAAGCGCTCTAGCCCCAGCCGAGGTTTTGCTGGCGCGCGGCATGCACCTCGTCCGCGTCGAGGAGCTGCAGGGTGGCCGAGTACAGGATCAAGGATCTCACCATGATCCCCAACCTGCTGAGCAGCTTGCGGATCCCGCTCGCCGTGGCGTTTCCGTTTGCCGCAGGAAATACCTGTCTCGCGCTCGGCATCGTAGGGCTTGCCGGGGTAACCGACGTCGCGGACGGATGGGCTGCGCGCAAGCTCGGACAGGTGACGCCGGTGGGGGCTCTGGTCGACGGCGTGGCCGACAAGATCTTTGCAGGGTCGGTGCTCGGGACGCTCGTAGCGACCGAAATGCTCTCACCGGCCGCGGCGCTGCTTCTCGCTACCCGAGAGCTCGCAGAGCTTCCGCTCGCGGTTCGCGTCTTGACGAGCAAGCGCGCGCGTCTGGCCGAGATCGATCGCAAGGCGAACCGGCTTGGGAAGATCGCTACCGTTCTCGAGCTCACTACGGTCCTCGCCGTGATCGCTCACCTCTCGGGCCGTACCGTGCTTTTGGCGGCGACCGCGCTTTGCGGTGCCCTCGCCGGGATCTCCTACTGGCGTCGCGAGATCGTCGCCGTCAGAAAAAACCTGCGCCCACCTCTCGATGCGTCGCAACGCGTTTCGCGCACCCGTTCGTCGCGGGTCTTCGTTGGCCAATGAGAGCGACGCGTAGGAGCTCCGAATCGGTGGACCGCCTGCCTGCAGCCCCTGAAGCCTGCAGTCCTCGGTCCGCACGAAAGACTCAACCTGTTGGATTCGAACCGGAGAGCCAGTGGTAGCGAATCTGCCGCTGCTAATTGTCCGCCATGAATGGCATCTCTTGTGAGGTGGCCGGGGGCTCCCTCGAGCATTCGAGGCTCGCCAAACGGATCGGCACCCTGCTGACCAATGCGCTGCCGGACAAGCGTTGCGTGGCGCTTCAGAGCGACATGCTCGTCAGAGCACCAGATGAAGGACTTGCGGGATTTCCCGACGCCAGAGTTGGCGTCGTCGCTGCATCGATCGAAGGATGACTCCTATGCCGCACGATTTGCATACGGCGAGTTCGCCGTTCTGTCTCTCCCTCGTGCTGACGCATGCATGCAATCTCGCTTGCAACTACTGTACATGGGCGAGCACCATCGCACGTCGATGCCACGCGAGATCGCCGAGCGCGCGCTCGAGCTAGCGTTCGCTCGGTCTCCTGCGGTCGACGTGTCGTTCTTTGGTGGCGAGCCCGGTGGTCTGGCGACGATCTCGGACCACTGCGCCACCCGTACAATCGGACGTTTGGCTCCGGCAGGAGACCTGGGGTCTCCCTTCGCATAGTCTCTCGGCCATGATGCGATCGAGACCCCTTATGGCCCTCGCCGGCTGCTTCGCCTCTCTGCTCGTTATGGGATGCGGAATGGTCCCGAAGAATCAATACGATACGGCTGTCGCGGACGCGCAGCGTGCGAAGAGGACGTGCGACGAGACAGTTGCTGCGAAGCAGAAGGAGATCGACGATCTCCGTTCAAAGCTCGCCGAGGCCGAGGGCAAAGCCGGCGCTGCCGATGAGGCCACGCGCGCCGAGCTCGAAGAGCTCCGACGACAGAAGTCCGCGGCCGAGGCGCGCCTCAAGCTCTTCGAGGATTTCCTCGCCAAGTTCAAGAGGATGATCGAAGCCGGCAAGCTCGACATCACCGTGCGTCGCGGGCAGATCGTCCTCGCGCTCGGCACCGACATCCTCTTCGACACGGGAAAGACGGAGATCAAGCCTGATGGGAAGGCGGCCCTCTCCGAAGTTGCCGACGTCCTAAGAGGAGTCGCAGGACGTCGCTTCCAGGTGGCTGGGCACACCGACAACGTACCGATCGGCAAGACGACCAAGGAGTTCGCGTCCAATTGGGAGCTCTCGACCGGCCGCGGCCTGGCCGTCATCAAGCTCCTTCTCGAGAAGGGCGTCCGTCCGGATGTCCTTTCCGCAGCGGGCTACGCCGAATTCGACCCGGCGCAGAGCAACGCCACCGACAAGGGCAAGTCGAAGAACCGCCGCATCGAGATCGTCATCGTCCCGAACATCGAGGATCTCATCAAGTTGCCCGAGATTGGCAAGACGAAGGGCGACGGCACGAAGGAGGCGTCGAAGGAGCCGCCGCCGCCACTGCCCAAGCCCACCGATTCGTCGAAGCCGAAGGACTCACCTCCAAAGAAGTAAAGCCCAATCCGAACATCAATCATCCTTGGGCGGCGGACCGGTGTCCTCGCCGCTCACGGCATGGGCGAGATCCTTCGACCCCTCGAGCGCCGCGTTGAGGCTCTTTCGAGCCTCGTCGCCCGTCTGACCGATGAGCATTCCGCACGCGGCCCCCATCGCCCCAAGCTCGTCGGCGTGGTTCAAGATGTGGCCGGCGGAGTCGAGCACGTCGGATGCGCCGTCGGCGAGCACCTTGGCGCGGCCGCGTGCCGCGAGGAACACCATGGGAAGATGGCGCTCGAGGGCGCCGATGATCCGTGCGATCTCTTTGTCGGCGCGCGCGTCGGCGTCGATCACGACTGCCAGGGATCCGTCCGGACATACGGCGCGCGCTGCGCCACTCGCGCTGCAGCTCTTCTGGCAATCTACATCGCCCGCGCACGTTGGCGGCGCGAGCGGCTTCGTGCAGGTCTGCGCGAGCATCGTCTCGCTGCAGTTTCCGGCGCAGAGCGCGTCGCAGTGGTCCCCCGTTTGCGGAAGCGTGCACGTTCCCGTGCACGCGCCCGTGCACACCGTGGTGCAGACGCATCCGCTCGCGCAGTCGGTCGCGTCGCCCTCGTTCGAGCCTTCGGCGCACGTGCCGAAGCAAGTTCCGCTGCACTCTCCGGCGCACGTTGCGGTTGCTGTCTCGGAGCCCGTGCACGTGCCCGTGCACCTCCCCGGACAGATGCCCTCGCGGGCGTCGACCGGGCAGCGCTCCTCGGTCGGAGTCTCCGTGCAGGGCGTCTTCCCCGCGCACTTCTGTTCGCAAGCGACCTGAAATTTCGTGTCCGTCGTACACTTCGGCGTGACGATCTGGATCGCGAAGCTCGACTTGTCGAGCTTCGGACGCACCTGGACGAAGCGTTCGGCGGCGATTTTGCACCATGCACGCACGGCATCGGGCTCGGATTTCCCTTTTGTCCGCGCGTCCTCCGGATCGGCCCCCAGCTCCACGGCGAGGCCCGAGCATGCGCCGCCGACGTCGCGCAGCATTTGGTTTGCGACGGCAGCGAGATCGCCGGCCGCTTGCGCAAAGGCGGCGTAGGGGAGCCGCAGATCACCCGTCACGCCAAAGGTGGAGCCGGAGAGATCGGAGCCGGCGCGGAAGTCCGTACACACGACGGACGTTGCCTCGGGGTTGGTCCCACATCCGCTGACGAGGACAGCGGCTCCAGACACGACCATGCCGACGAACACGAAGCTGCGGATCGATTTCATAGTGCGTACCCAATCTCGAGGAAGTGGATGACGGGAATCGGTGACTTTGCGACGTAGCGTGTGGCATCGGCGACGGTGCCTTTGCCTTCGATGGGCATGACGAGTCCATACTTCGCAGCGTCGAAGTCCGGACCGTTGCTCACGAGCGGGATCTCCGCACCGACGTCGAACCCAACGGTAAGGCGCAGAGGGAGCATCCACTGGAAGCCAGCATGAGGCGCGACGTACACACTGTTCACGTAGGCATGCGCCTGCACCCGCTGCACTTGGCGGAACGCCATGCGCTCCTCGGTCATCGTTCCCTTCGTCTGCGCGTAGCCGCCTGCGATGCCGAGAAAGAAGGCGCCATGGAACGGATGGACACGCGCGAACGCTTCTGCAGAGACACGCCGAGCGGTCGCGTCGGCTCCGGGCACCGGCGTGTCCGGCAGGTAGGACACCGCGCCGCCTCCAGCGAGCAACCCCCGCCACTTCGCGAAGGCGCCGAAACGGACGCCATCAGGGGCGCCCACGCCGACCGTCGGGGCTAGGCGGACCGAACCGAGGAGACCTTTGTCCGTGTAGAGTGAGGTCTTCGGTGGAGCCTCGGGTTTGGGACCTGGCGCAGGAGGTGCAACCACGGGGGCCTGAGGCGCGGGTTCGTGCTCGGGTGCGGGCTCGTCGGCACTGGCGATGGAGGTGGCGAGGGCACTGGTAAGGAGCACCATAAGCGCCAAGGACCTGGCGCGGAAGACGTTCGGCATCGAGCCAAGGAACGGCGTCCCGCGCGATTCCTGAAGACGAATTTACGAGGCGTGAAGCTCGTGCAAAGGTCCCGGAAGCCATCCGAGATCGACTTGCGTACGCCGGGGCCTCCTTCGCGACGCGAGCGTAGCAGCGGAGAGGAAGATCGCCGAGGATGGGGACATGAGCGTCTCCCGTGTGCGTGCCCGCTACCTCTCCGCCATCGGCGCCATCGTTCCCACGCTCGCGATGTCGGCGTGCAAGGATCCGCCTGCGCAGGTTGCAACCGCCGAGGGAGGGCAGGCGAGCACGACCCCGACGAGGAGCGCCGAACCGCTCACGGGGAGCGCCGTTGCATCCACGCCCGAAGCCGGCCCCACGGCTCCACGATTCAACATGCCTTCGTGTCCAAGCGGTGCGTTCTGCGTTTCCGAGACGGCGAACCTCGCGGCTAAGGACGCCGCGCCTGCGCCCTACGCCAAGTGCGCCCTCACGACCAAACATCCAGAAGACGCTACGGACTCGGGCTGGGTCGGGCGATCGCGATCGGTGTCTTTCAATGCGGACAACACCAGGGCCGAGCGCACGAAGACGCCCTCCGCTTGCTGCTACACATGGGTCATCCCGTGCCCCGGTGGACGCGCTTTCCGTGACGCTACCGGCACGATTTCGGTCGCGCGCACGATGGGTCGCGGTGACTGGACTGCCGCTCTCGGGGCGCTAGAGACCGCTGATCTTGCCACCGACGCGCGTGCCGTCCTTGCCGAACGCTGGACGCGCGAGGCAGCGTTCGAGCACGCATCGATCGCTTCGTTCGCACAGCTCACGCTCGATCTGCTCGCGCTCTCGGCGCCTCCCGAGCTGCTCGTCGAAACGCAACGCGCGGCGCTCGACGAGATCGGGCATGCACAGATCGCGTTCGCTCTGGCGACGGCGTATGGCGGGACTCCGGTCGGGCCAGCGGGTCTCGCAGCATTGCCCGGCGCGTCTCGCTCCCTCCCGGCTATCGCAAGGACGACGTTCGTCGATGGATGCATCGGAGAGTCAATTGCCTCGGTGGCTCTTGCCGAGGAGTCGCGAGCCACGGTCGATCCCGTGCTTCGTGACGCGCTCGCGACGATGGCCGAGGATGAAGAACGGCATGCCGAGCTCGCGTGGCGCATCGTCGCATGGGCGCTCCGCAGCGGCGACCCAGAGGTCGGGCGTGCCCTCGCGGCCGCACAGGCGGACGTCATCGCAGAGCTCGTTGCGCTCCCGGGTAACGCGCTACGGAAAACAGTGCTCCGCGAGATCGTGCTTCCTTGCTCGTCGGCTTTGCTCGCGGACAGCGACACCGTGGCGACGACGCTCGGCGGTCACGAGGTCGAGCGCGACCACGGCTTTCGCCCGGTGCCGTCCGGACCGATCTCTTAAAGGGCGCCTCGATGCGCATCGCGCTACGATTTCGACGGTGAGGCCGTTGGCTTGTCCCCCCCGCACGCCGCGCCGGCGAGGCGCAGCCGGCGCGCTCGCGGCGATCGCGCTGGTGCTGCTTCCGCGCACGGGGCATGGATTCTGCCGAACGACGACGTTGGCCGTCCCGCCAACCTACAACCCCTCCGAAGGCTGTTTTACCGATGGCCTCCCCCTCTTCTGGAGTGGGGCCTGCATCGGTTACACGGTCAACGAACGCGCAAGTGCCGTCGTTCCGTTCCCGGACGCATACCGCGTCATCACTGCCGCCTTTGCCACGTGGAGTACGCGTTGCACGAAGGGGGCAGCCGGCATCGCGACCCTGAACCTCGGCGCCGTGACGTGCGCGGAGGTCCGGTACAACAAGAACGATCCGAACCAGAACGTCGTCGTCTTTCGTGACGACGGATGGCCGCACAACGATCCAAACAGCACGCTCGGACTCACGACCGTGACGTTCAACTCCGAAACCGGCGAGATCTACGACGCGGACATGGAAATCAACGCGACAGGCAAGGACCTCTCGACCTCCGCCGTCGTACCTGCGAACGGCTTCGATCTGGCAAGCATCGTCACCCACGAAGTGGGGCACTTCCTCGGGCTAGCACATGCGACCGATGCCAAGGCGACGATGTATGCGCGGTATCTTCCCGGCACGTCGGCGTTGCGAAACCTCACCAAGGATGACGTCGCGGGGCTCTGCGAGATCTACCCGAGTCCGACCGAGCGCAACGTTGCTCCGAGCGCTCGCGCCATGGGTTTGGACGTCGCGACGACGTGCGATGCGACGCCAAGGCACGACTTCGCCACGACATGCGAGGGATATGACCCCCAGTCCGGGTCTCAGACAACCAATTGCGCAGCTGCGAGCGGGCCGTCGCCTACTCCAGGATGGGTGTGTGTCGCAATGGCCACGGGTCTCGTTGGTCTTCTCAGAAGACGAACGCGAGCGCCGCACCAAAGCCATACAGCTGGTCGGTACTGCGCCCGGGGTTGAAGCTCGCTCCGGGGGGAGGCGTCAGCCCCAATGCGTAGTGTTCGTACCTCGCGAGGAGGCGTGCCTCGAAGTGGCGCGCAAACATGAACGCTGCTCCTACCTCGGCGTCGAAGCCAAATCCGCGCGGGCCGTAGTAGCGAGGGGAAATCGCGTCGGGGTTCAGGAGTACGCGAAACGCGGCTCCGCCGAGGAGCGAAAACCTGCCGAGCGGAACGCGCACATCGAACGCTGGGCGGAGTGCTCGGTACGCCACGGCGGGTACCTCGGCGGTCGCCGGTCCCGTCAGGCCAAACGACGAGAATGCGTACTGCACGGACACGCCGATGATGAGCGGGGGATCGCCGCCCGTGGGAGTGGGATGGATGCGTGCGCGAGGGCCGAAGGCATAGGAGGTCGCGGAGCCCTGCCCGGCGCCGTTGAAGTCGCTCTTCTTGAGAAAGAGGTGCGTGTAGTCGAACGTGACGGCGAGGTCCCCGAGCGGGCCCCCGCGCGCGGCCAATGGAAAGATGCTCCCATGCACGCGCGCTGCGAGCGCCGCGGCCAGGTTGTAAACATAAGGGGTTGGTGCGATGCCATTGCCGTAGCTGCAGTGACGGCCGGCGGCTTCGGCCCCGAGCGCGACGTCGAGAAGTGAGGTGGCCACAAGCCGGGCAGGGGTGTTGGGTGCCGAAGCCGTAGGGCGATCGACAACCGGCGGTACCGTGGTGACGCCTGCGGGAGAAACCTCCGCGGGCGGCGGCGGAGGTGGCGTCTGTGGCACGTCGGTGGTCACCACCGTAGGCGGCGGCGTCTCCTCTCCCGATGGCGCGTACGGCTTGAGCAGATCGGCGACGAGCGGAGCAAGGTCTTCACTGTCCTTGGCACTCGGCTTGAGGCCGATGCGCATCCCCTGCGCTGGGAGGACGTCCGCAAAAACATCCACGACTTGCAGCTTCACGAAGCGCGACTTCTTGTCCTGACGCACGCGGACGACAAGAACCGCTTCTGCGCCCACCGCGCCTGCGGCCCGTCGCAAGCGGGTGATCGCTTTCTTGTCGATGTTCTCGAAGGGCTTCGTTTGGCCGGCGCGCGTCAGCCCGGCGCGAAACTTCTTACTCTCGACGACGTCGATTCCCCGCGGAACGCCCTTGACGACGGCCTCGCGCACGGCGCCGGCGCTAGGGCCATCGACGAAGATGGCGACCGATTTGGTATCGGCCGCTGCTGTCGCCGGCACCACTGCATAGAGACTGACGAGCAACATCGTCAGGAGGGCGCGAAAACGAGCCGATGGCTGTGCGCTCGCTGCCATGCCTGAGCGTAGCCGACGAAAGCAGCCTCTGCTGCCAGCTGGGACCATCGGACTCAAGGCACTCTCGTTGGAGAGATACCGCGCGCGACCTTCGCCGGCCACTCTTCCGACGCTCGGCCGGGCTTGCCGCCGGTCACCGTATCTCGCTGCCGCCGTCGCGCCGGCTCGACTTTCGACGCACGACGCGTTCGTAGATTTCGCGTCGTGGTCGCCCACTCCACGCTGCGATGACGCTGGCGACGGTCTTCGCGTGCGTTCCGCTGTCGAGCTCGCGATCGATGCGCGCATCGATCGCCGCGTCGTCGATGTGGTCACCGCGTGAATCGGGCGTCCATCCACCGAGCACGATTGCGATCTCGCCACGCCAAACGTCGCGGTCTTTCGCGAGCGCTGCGACGGTGCCTCGAACGACTTCCTCGTGCAATTTCGTGAGCTCGCGGGCCACGCAAGCGGCGCGGTCGGGCATGGCGTCGGCCAGCTCCGTGAGCGTCGCCTGGGTTCGTTCCGGCGACTCGAAGAACACGACGGGCTCGGCGGTGGCTACGACGGTGGCGATCGCGTCGCGTCGCGCGGCTCCGTCGCGTGGCAGAAAACCCATGAAGCGGAACCCCACTCCCGTCGCGAGCCCGCTCGCGACGAGCGCGGCGAGCACTGCGCTCGGACCCGGCACGGGGACGACTCGCACGCCGGCCGAAATGGCCGCCTTGACGAGGGCGTCACCGGGATCGCTCACCGCCGGTGTGCCCGCATCGGTCACGAGTGCGATCGATTCGCCGGCCTGGAGGTTCGCGACCAAACGTGCGACGTCACGAGCGCTCGAATGAGCATGCAGCGCATCGAGCGGTTTTCCCTCGATGCCCAGGTGCGAGAGGAGCTGCCGCGTGCGCCGCGTGTCCTCGGCCGCGACGCGCCCGCACGTGCGCAGGACGTCGATGGCGCGCAAGGTCAGATCGGCGAGATTGCCGATCGGCGTAGCAACGACATAGAGGACGCCCGACACGAAGGCTGCTCAGGCCAACCTGAAGGATTTTGCCGCCAAGCTACGAAACCGCCAAGGAAGATGGGGATGGGCGTCGCGCGCGAGACTCATCCCACGGGAAGCGCGTAGCAATGACTTCTTGGCGGCTTGGCGGCACGAGATCAACACGAGGAGCCTTACTGTCTTCGACTGCAAGACCGTCACGAGGATCGACAACAAAGACCTTGGCGGCAAGTCTCGGATCACAGAGAGTCCGTGGCGTCGCCCATCTCGCGCTTCAGGTAGTCGCGAAGACGGCCGAGGAGACGCTGCTCGAGCTGGCGTACGCGTTCGCGCGAGATCCCGAAGCGGTCGCCGAGATCCTGCAGGGTCAGCGGGTCGTCTGCCACGAGTCGGAGATCGAAGATGGCAAGATCCTTCTCCTTGCCGACGAGGGTGCCGCGGAACTCGGCGAGCTTGTCCTTCACGAGTGCTTGCAGCTCGTTGTCGGCCATTTGCGTTTCGGGGCCGGCACCCACGCTTGGCATCATGTCGACCTTCGCGATGGCGCGGCCGTCCGCGTCTCCGACCGGCGCATCCAGCGATTTTTCGCTCTGCGCGAGGCGAACATCCATCTCGGCGACGTCGCTCTCCGGGACGTTGAGCTGCTTGGCGATCTCCGCGTTGGTGGGATCGATGCCCATCGCTTGCAGCTCGCCACGCTTCTTCCGCAGGTTGAAGAAGAGCTTACGTTGCGCTTGCGTGGTGCCGAGCTTGACGAGTCGCCAGTTGTTCAGAATGAAGCGGAGGATGTACGCGCGGATCCACCATGCGGCATACGAGGAGAGCTTCACGCCGCGGTACGGGTCGTAGCGCTTGACCGCTTGCATGAGGCCGATGTTGCCCTCCTGCACCAGGTCCATAATGTTCTTGTAGGCGCGGCGATATTCGTACGCGATCTTCACGACGAGCCGGAGGTTGGCTGTCACCAGGCGCGCGGCAATCGCAGGATCCTGCGAGCTGATGAACTTCGCGGCGAGCGCGTGTGTCTCCTCCGGCGTGAGAAGCGGATGACGCTGGATCTCACGGAGGTAGGCGGCCATCGGGTCGAGCCGCTCCATCGATAGGCCCGCGCTTCCCGACCGTGCGAGATCACGCGAGAGCGGCGCTGCGTGCACGTCTCCGTCCACATCCGCGGCATCGATTTCGACATCGCTGTCGCGCGGTTCCTCGAACGCGTCGTCGTCCGCGCGGTCCGAGAGGCCCGGCTCGGAGCTCGCTGCGTCGCGCGCGTTTCCACCGATGCTTGCAGGGGCGTCCCCATCATCGCCCTCGTCGTCGGCGGTCGCACCCTCGACCTCGACCGTCTCCTTCGCGGGCTCGGTGGTCTCCTTGGCCGCTCTCTTCGCACGGCGCGGCGTGCCCGGACGAGCCGAAGGACCTGCGGACGTCTTGGGCGAACGCGACACGGGACGCGGATCTACCATGGCCTCAGCGGCAGAGGAACAGCGTCTCCCTTCGGGGCCATCGTGAAGCATTGAGGGGTTGGGGCGAGGTGTCGCTTCCTTGAATGATGAGAGATTCATCGGAAAGGGGCGACGACCGGGAGGGAATGGCCGAACGTCTCCATCTCTTCCCTCTTCCCCATGATTTGGGCTCGATTCTGGAACTGATGCGATGCGTCATAAACGAAGGCAAATCCAGCTATTCTCACTACTTGTGCAGTGTCGACGTTGACAGGGGGCGTCCGCTCCGTATCCTCGAACTATCGTGAAGGCCGCTGCGCCGGAAGGCGCGCTGGGGACCCGAAAGGGGCCGGGACCCGAGGGGACTCGACTCGTCCTGTCGGGGGCCGATTTCGACGCGTTCCTGGAGCCGACCCAGCCGCCCGCCCGGGGCGGTCAGGCCTTGCGGCCTGTGCCTGCGGCCCAGCGACGCGTCCTGCGCGAGCGGATCGAGGCGTGGGCTCGCGGCGTCGTCCCGCGCATCGAGCAGCTCGGGATCGCGGTCGAGGTCGTTGTTCCAGACGAGGTCGAGCAGCATCTTTCGTCACGTGCGCCGCGTGCCATCGCGCAGCGCGTGATCTTCGTTCGCGATGCCTTCGGGCGCTCGGGCGTTCCGCGCACCGAACCGGACGTCGACCCGCTGCGCGCCCACGCGTACCTCGCGCTCACCATCGACAGTGTGCATGTCGAGGTTGCGCTTGAGATTTGCCCGGAAGCCGAGGCTGACGTAAAAAACCTGCGTGCCCGCCTTGGCGATCCGACGCGCCTCCTCGAGCTGACGACGCTCTTCGAGACGTTACCTCTCGAGTTCGCCATCGGCGTCATCGGCGTGCCAAGCTTCCCGCGTGCCGAAAATGCAAACGCGGACGACGTCCGGGCTCTGCTCGACGATAGTCAGCGTAACCGTCGCCCACTCTGGGTCGGGTGGAGCGTCAAGCGGGAGGTCGCGCTTGCCCACTCGAGCGAGCTCGACGAGCAGCTGGCCGACGCTCTCGTCGTCCTTGCCCATGCCTACCGACTGCTCGCGTGGGCCCCGGACAACGATCTCATCGCCGCGGGGCGTCGTGGCGCTTGGCGCGCAGGCCGTGCACGCAACGAGGAACGACGTGAGCGTGGGCGCGAGGAACGTCGCAAGCGCCGAAACGTACGCAGCAAGAAGCCGGCGCGTATCGAGGGGACGCGGCGTGAGCGTGAAGACGCCCGTCGGCTCCTGTCGGTCGCAGAACGCGAGGGCGGGCCGGCCTCCCGTGCCCCCCGCGTGACCGGCGACGATTCCCAGCAGGGCGACACCAGCGAGCGAGCCCGCGGTGAAGGCCCGGGCGGTCGGGCGGTCCCTGCACGACGTCCAATGCTTCAGACCATGATGCGGGCACGCGGCGCGCGCCCGGCGCTGTCGACGGAGGTCGATCCCGCGGTTGTCATCGAGAAAGGCACCAAGGTGCGCGTCCTGGCGGGACCTTTCGCCAACAAGGTCGGCATTGTTCAGGAGCTGGATTCGAAGGGGCGCGCGCGTGTGCGGCTCGGTTTGCTCGCCGCGACGCTCGATCTCAAGGATATCGTGGCATCCACGGAGGGGGTAAGGCCGATCCTGGCGAGCTCCCACCGCCGCGTCCGCTCGCGCTGAGCGACCGGAACCCTGAACTGCGTGAAGGATTCGGCGCTACGCGTTCGTGTCACGAGCATCCAACTGCCCGTCCGACTCTGCTATGGAAGCCGGGGGCCTCGTGTCAGCATCCACGTCCCACGATCCGACAGCGTTTCCCAGCACATTGGGCGGGCAGTTCTGGAGGCATTTCCCCCGCTACCTCGCTGGGATGGCAATGCTTGCGACGTTCCAGCTGGCCCTGAACCGCATCGATTGGCAGTCAAAAGCCGCGATCGACGCTGTCTTCGGCAGCACCCCGGAGCGGGTGACAGGTCCGGCGATATTCATCTTTCTGCTGGCACTCCTGGCGTTCATCACGCGGGTCTCGAGCCGTTCGTTCATCTTCAACGCAGGCCGTGACGCGGAGTACGAGCTCCGGGCGCTCCTCCTTCACCGCCTGCATCGGCTGGGTACGGCGTTCTATCGCACGATGTCGGCCGGAGAGATCATGAGCCGTTCGACGGCGGACCTCCAGCAAGTCAGGCTCCTGCTCGGCTTTCCAGCACAGTGGGATCCGAAGCTTGGAATTCACGTGACTTGAAGTCGCGGC
>JADMIO010604021.1_pt1 | contig 47164 bp, 35 predicted proteins | sample 8958161 | NCBI WGS metagenome assembly JADMIO01 (sample SAMN16585339, study PRJNA669376) | soil metagenome | isolation source: Crop rotation soil | place: USA: Cullars Rotation, Alabama | collected 2011
CGACTTCAAGTCACGTGAATTCCAAGCTTCGGATCCCACTGTGCTGGAAAGGGAATGCCCCCCGCCATAGGCGCCGTGCCCTGTTCGAGACTTTGACCAGTCGCCTCCGCCCCAATGCAGATGATCGGCGCACGTCTCCATCAACCCATAAGCGTGAGGATTGAAATCCTCGCCAAACATCCGCCGATAATGGGCTCCCGGAATAATGTGCCACATGTGAGCCAGCACATTGTTCGAAAAGAAACCCTGCCCGTAATCATCCCAATCAAGGCCCCAGGGATTCGTTGTGCCCTCGAGCACGACCTCGAACTTTTTTGTCACTGGATGGTAACGCCAGATTGCGCAGCTAAATCGTCGCCGCTCGTTATCCGGCGCACCCGGCTTGCCCACCAAGGACCATGTGGTAATCCCGTGCCGCCCGTAAAGCCATCCGTCCGGGCCCCATGCCAGCCCGTTTACCATGTTGTGCCCCGCGTTTAACGTCCACCCGTCCAGGATCACTTCCGGCTCCGCATCCGGGCGGTCGTCGCTGTCCGCATCCGGGTAAAACAGAAGGTTCGGCGCGCCTGTCACCCACACCCCTCCGAAGCCCAGCGTGATTCCACTCAGATGCTTTCCGTTATCAAGAAAGACCTTCCGCTCATCGAACCGGCCGTCGCCGTCCCGGTCCGTGAAAATCACAATCCGATCGTGTCCGTCGTTTTTGAAATCGGGATACGAGAAGCACTCCACCACCCACAGCCGGCCCCGGTCGTCGAAATCGAACGCGATCGGCTGAAAAACATTGGGTTCGCCCGCAAACAGCGTAGCCTTGAACCCTTCCGGCAGACTGATGCGCGACAGCGCTTCCGCCGGGGAAATCGGTTTGTCGTTTGGATTTTGGGTGTTCACCACCGTGGCCGGCATCGATGGCTCGGCCGCGCGGAGCGACATGGCGAACAAAATCGCGAACCCGAATGTCCAGAGCCGTTGCATGGCCGTGTTGTAGGCGAAATCACGGCGGCGGGGCAAACGCCGATTCCGATTTACGGCTCCAGCACCTTGGTTTTACGCTCCGCCGCATGAAACGCTCTCAACTCATCTCCTCCATCGCGGCTGTGTTGCTCGCGCTCCCGTTCAGCGGCGCAGCCGCGGAGCCCGCCAAAAGCGCTTTGGAAGCCGACCCCGAAGGCTGGACTGATATCATGCCGGGCGCGGATCTCAACGGATGGTATCGCGTCTCCGTGCCGCCCGGGCGCCAGCTCGGACGAGAGCAATGGCATGTGGATGCCGGCGAGAAGATGCTGATTTGCGATGGCGATGGCGGCCACGACATGCTGATGACGAAAAAGGAATACGGCGACGCCGTGTTTCACCTCGAGTTTCGATACACCAAGGTTGAGGGCAAGAAGGGCTACAACAGCGGCGCCTACGTGCGCAATTCGGAGGATGGCAGCGTATGGCACCAGGCCCAGTTCGGCGACGCCAAGGACGGCTATCTTTTTGGCGCCACCATGGGCGAAGACGGGCGCCGCATGGGATTCAAGGGGCCGGCGACAGAAAACCGCGTCAAGCCAGCCGGGGAATGGAACACGATGGAGATCGCGGCGCGCGGCCGGGCGATCGCCCTCTGGATCAATGGCGCGGTCACTGCCGAGTATAAGGAGTGCGGAGCGCCTAAAGGCCGCGTGGGCGTGGAAGCAGAAGGTTACCGCATCGAGTTCCGCAATTTGAAAATAAAAGAATTGAAATAGCCGCTCTTGTCGCGCCGCCCTGTTCGCGTTACAACGCTGGGATGAACCGCCGCGCCTTCATCAAGACCAGCGCCGCCGCTGGATTCGCCATCGCAGCCGCGCCCAGTTTAGCTGACGAGTTCAGCGACGTAAAAAAGCGCGTGGGCCTGATCGGCACCGGCTGGTATGGGAAGGTCGACTTGCTCCGGCTAATCCAGGTCGCGCCCGTTGAAGTTGTCTCTCTCTGCGACGTGGACAAGAAGATGTTGTCCGACGCCGCGGAGATCGTGGCGTCGCGCCAGAAATCGGGAAAGAAGCCGCGGACCTACAGCGATTATCGCGAGATGCTGAAGGAGAAGGATCTCGATATCGTTCTCGTCGGCACGCCGGATCACTGGCACGCGCTGAACATGATCGCCGCCGCCGAGTCTGGCGCGGATATTTACTGCCAAAAACCCATCAGCGTCGATGTCGCCGAGGGCCAGGCGATGCTCAAGGCGGCCCGGAAGCACAACCGCGTCGTTCAGATTGGCACGCAGCGCCGCAGCACGCCGCATTTGATCGAGGCTCGCGATCGGGTGATCAAAGAGGGCTTGCTGGGCAAAATCTCGCATGTGGAAATCTGCTGCTACTATCACATGCGCTCGCGGGACAACTCTCCGTCCATTGAACCGCCAGAGAATCTCGATTACGAAATGTGGGCGGGGCCCGCGCCAAAGCTGCCATTCCGCAAGGTGATGCATCCTCGCGGCTGGCGCGCGTTTATGGAATACGGCAACGGAATTGTCGGCGACATGTGCGTGCATATGCTCGACATGACGCGCTGGATGCTCGATCTGGGGGCGCCAAAACGCGTAAATTCCATCGGCGGCACATACCTGTACAAGAACACCGTCGCCAACATATCGGACACCCAAACCGCGACATTCGAGTTTCCCGAATTGAACGTCGTCTGGACCCATCGCGCGTGGGGTTCCGCTCCCGATCCGGACCCGAAATATTCCTGGGCCGCAATATTCTACGGCGATAAAGGCACGCTCAAGGCCAGCGTGAACGGCTACGATTTTTATCCGATGGGCAAAAAAGAAAGCAGGCTCAAGGGCGAGCCCCTTTTCGAGTACGAAAGGTTTCCAGAAGACAAGACCGAGAAGGATCTCGAACGCCACGTTGCTTCAGCCGTTCGCTGGCACATGCAGGACCTGCTGCGGAATGTCGCGAAACGCGGAAGACCCGTGGCCGATATCGAGCAAGGCTGCATCTCCACGACCGCGTGCATTCTCGCCAATCTGTCAATGAAACTCGGCCGCAGCCTGGAATGGGATCCCGTGGCGGGCAGGATCGTGGGAGATGACGAGGCAAACAAACTGCTCCAGCGACCCTATCGCGCTCCATGGGCGCATCCCGCGGCTTGATGGTTTTCGAAAGGGATTCCTCATTGAAGAAGCTTGTTAACAAGTTGCGCGAGAAGCTTGAACGAATCAACGCTGCCGGTTTGATTGTGTCCGGCGGTAGCGCCGCCGGGGACATTGAAGGTCCGCTGGAAATCATATTCGCCGGGCTCCTTGGCGCGCTGGCTGGATTTGTCATCGGGCTGCTGATTGCATCCGTCGCGCGGGTCATCACGATCAACTCGATCAAAGGGATGCGGGGGGACATGCATTGGGCGGCGTACGGCGCCTGCCTGGGAGCGCTCGCGCTGGCCGTGATGGAGATTCTCGACTAACGCTACTCTGCCGTCTGCGGATTTTGCGGCGGCTTGCGGCGGAACAGCACCGCCGTGTTCCCGACCCGCATGACGACTTTCGCGGACACCTTTTCGGCAAGCTGCGGCGTAAGCTCTTTCTTCTTCTCTTTGAAGTCGGCGAACTTCACCTTCACCAATTCGTGAAGCGCCAGCGCCTCATCGAGGGATTTGACCAGCCCGGCGCTCAGCCCTTCCTTCCCGATGAATATCACCGGACGAAGAAGCTGACCCCGGCTCTTCAGCAATCGCAGCTCGGGCCCTGTTATTTGTTCTTCCACCGCGTTTAAGTTGCGATGAAACCGGGCCGCTCACAAGCGCAACCTACGGAGCCGGCGTCACGATTCGGTAAAACCGGTTCGTCGTTGCCTGGGCGTCCGTTACGAAGTCAATTTTGTTGCTTCGCGTGGCAACACGCCGCTCCAAAGTTTGCCAATTCGTTCCCGACAGCGAAGAGCTAACCTGCGCCGCGTAAGTCCGATTGGACATCGACTGGTAGCTCAAACGCAGCGAGCCGTTCGTCCAGATCATCGATTCGAACTTCAGCAGGCTCAGCGCGTTGGTCGGATCGGTCCCGGCCTGGTATTCCTCCCAGTTCGTCATCCCGTCCCCGTCGGAATCGGCAGAACGGTCCGCGGCGCTTCCGGCGTTGAAACCATAGCGTGTTTCCCAGTCGTCCGGAATTCCGTCCCCATCGCCATCGGCTAACGTTGTCACTGCGGTCACGGCGGTCGCGCGCCCGCTCGGCAACGCTCGATTGCGCACCACCGCCCGGTAGCTCACGGTTCCCGGAGTCGGCGAAGCAGTGAAATTATAGATGCTGTAGGGCTGGTCGGTCACATTCGACGCGATCACAGCGGACCCTATGCGCCACTCGAAAGTAAACGGCGGCGGAAAACCATTCGCTGACACGCTCAAGCTCACCTGCCCGCCCACCACCACCGTTTGCGCGATGGGTGTCTCGACAAAATTGGGCGATACCAGCGGATACAGCCACGCATTGGTCGATTCGGCCGAGCTGATGTCATCGGAAGCCGTCACGGAGAAATAAGAGAGGTCGTTGGTGGTCACCCCTGTCACGGTATAGCTGGCATTGGTTGCATTCGGAATATTTGTCCCATTGCGCCGCCATTGATAGACAATCGGCGCGATGCTCGAGGCCTGCACGGTGAACGTCACGTTCGTGCTGGCTGCCGCTATCGGATCAGGAAACACCCGTGCTTCTGTTTGCAGCGGATGCTGCAGCAGCGCAATCGACACGCGAACGGTCAACGTCGCTTTTTCGCTGAACGTCGCGCCCACCGAGTTGAAAACGGTTACGTCATACACGCCCGCATGCTGCGGCTGCGCGTTCGTGATTTGCAGCGAGCTGTTTGTGGCCCCCAGCACGTTCGTGCCATTCAGCCGCCACTGGTACGTGAGCGGATCGCTTCCGGTCACAGACACGGACAGCGTCACTGGATTGCCCGCGATCACGGCCTGGGTAATCGGTTGGGTAACCACTTTGGGTGGCACACCGTTGGTGGGCGTGGGAGCTCCCGCCGAGTGCCTCCCAGCAACCCAGTTCGCCGGGTCATTGCCAAAGTCCGCCAGGCTCCATCGCTGCATGGAAAAGCCGTAGCCGTCGGCCGCCTGCGGCCACGGAGTGAAATCGCCAAAATCAATGCGATCCGCAAAAGCGTACGGAATCGTTATCACTCCCTGATTCGTCACCGGCGCCGTCGGAATCCTCAAGCTAATCGTATCCCCGTCGTTGTTCAGCTTTCCTGAATACGCGCCGATCACGCGCGTCCCGGCGCCAAGCCCGTAGGCGCTCCGGAATGCCGCCATGGCAGCAGCGTTGGTCGTCGCTACATTCGCCACGAGCAATGCTTCGCCGGGCGCAAGCGATAGATTCGTCGGAAACGCAAAATCGACACCCCCGCTCAGCTTCCAGGTATTCGTCGGCCGCGCCGCATCAAAGAGCGAAACGGCATTGGCGCTGATATTGATCAGCTCGACAAATTCATCAGCCGTATTGTCGTTTGTGCCAGCCCCCGCCGGATGATACATGATTTCGGAGATGACAACGGGCCCTACTTTCGGGCCAGCATTTGCAGCCCCAAGAGTCACACTGCTCTGCGGCACGAACTGCTCATTGCCGTCGCTCGAAACGTAACGGCCGAATGATACGCCCTCCTCCGCGGCGCCGAACGAGAACCCATGGTAATAGCCAGTGAGATTTCCGCTCAGATCCGCGGCAAACAAATAAACTTCGTCCCCATCTGAGCTCAGCGCGAAGCTCAATGGCGATGCTGCGTTGGCGTTGAAGTTCGATTCCGTGAACACCCGATAACTTCCTTGCGCCATTATTGTTCCTTCCGCGATGCGATACTTGCGCGGCGCCAGCAAATCATCAGTCAAGAACCAGCCGCTGATATCCACATTGGCATTATTCGGATTAAAAAGTTCGATGGCATCCGGCACCCCGGTCGTGCGCGTAAGCGCTTCGGTGATGAGCACGGGCGCGAAGAGAGGCGGAGCCGGGTCCACGGCTCCGGGCGACCCTTGAAGGGCGCTGCTCACCCGCCAGTTCGTCTTGGAATCCCACAGGTCCGGTTCAGCCGCCTGGTTTCGGACCACGAGCGAGAATCCGAGGCCGTCGGTTAACGGGTACCACGAGTTGTTGTAGCTGAAATCGAGAATCTCCTCGCCCACCGCGTCAATCAGCTCCACGCGCTCCCCAGCATTCTCCAGCGATCCTTCATATTGGCCCGCAATGGGGAATCCGCCGCCGTATCGCAGCGCAAAGAGAGCGGCATTTTTAACCACCAGCACCGACGCGCCAGGGGCCAGCGTGGTCACGGCGCTGCCCGAGAAGGTGAACGACACGCCGTTCGTGAAGCGCACGTTCGTCAGGTCGAGCGCCACGGGCCCGATATTCCTTAATTCGATGTATTCAAATTCCTCCTGGCTGTTGGTGTTTCCTGGCAGCGGGCTGGGATGGTACATCAATTCCGTAATTCGCAAATACTGCTGCGCCAGGCTTGGCGTGGGAGGATAGGTCACATTCGCCACAATCCGGCCCGTCGGATCCTCGACGCGCACGGTCTCACCGCGGGCGGATAGCTGGCCTTGGTACGGTCCCTGAACGAACAGTCCCTGGCCGCCGCGCGGACCCGCGGTGCGGCTGCGAAACGCGCGCACGTTTGGAGACACGTATATATAAGAGTTCGCCGACATCACAGTTCCCGGTGCAAACGTGAAATCAATGCCGCCGGCCAGACGCCAGCGCGAGATGTCGAGCGCGAAGCTGTTGGTATTGCGCAGCTCGATGTACTCCTGCGCCTGGTTGCCCGACGTGGGTGAATACTCGATCGCGGTAATGGCAATGGACGCGTTAGCCGGCTGAGCGGTGGGGATTTCACCGCCATTCCCCACCAGTTGGCTTGTGAAAAGATATGTTCTCCGCGCCGGCAAATACTCGGACTTAATCTTATCCGCCGCCTGCTGCATTGTCTGATAGTTCGCGGCGACCGGGATGCTAGCCTGCGTGAAAGGCCCCGCCGATGAGCAGCACCACGTCCCCCACTTCGTGAGATCCAGCGCCGCGTCCGGCGCCATCTTCGCCACCCATTGGTCAACCTGCTGCTCATATTTGCCCTGGCTTGCTGGCGTTCCGGGCGGTTGCAGCAGCTCTTCCATCAATGTGCGCACGCGGCGCAAATACATCTGCCGCATCTCCGGCGTGTTGTAAATCGCCGTCATCAGGGTGTTGTTGTTGCCGATAAAAAGGCCCGTGTTCGCATACAACACGTCGTCCCAGTATGTCGGCCCGGAGCTCCACACCCGCCCGAAGCTCAGGTCCACATCCCACGGCAAGATCTGCCACTCACCCGTGCCTTCCGTGTCACGATATAAGTAATAGTTTTTGTGACAGCAGTCGGTATTTCCCGTCACTGTCTGCGCGGCCAGATAATTGATGCATTCCGGGAGGTTGATGTTGTCGTACATGTACGCGTTCCGCAGCGAACCCGCGGGCAGAAGCGCTCCGTTGATGAGCGCCTGGAGGTCGGACATGTCCTCAAATTTTCGCGTCTTCTTTTCGCCGGTGGCCGCATTAAGCGTGTTGTACATCTTGTAGAGCGCGCCATTTTTATCCATCCCCAGCCGTTCCAGGTAATTGTCGTCGCCATTCTCCACCAGGTGGGCGTCGCTGAAGAACGTTCCGTTTTGATGCACCCTCACCGGGACCACGAAGTGATACGGCGTGCCGGCATCGCGAAACGTTCCGTACGCCAGCATGTTGCGCATTTGCGCCTTGTCCGGGTAGGTGGTTAGCAGGTTGACATCATCCACCCGCTTTTCACCCAGTGCCCATCGGAAGTTGTAGCCTCGATGAAAATCGATGTCGTAGCTCTTCTTGGGAAATCCCGCGCTGGACTGGCCGTGCAGGTTGATGGCCACGTTGTCGTAAAACTCGCCGAGGTAATACAGCGACGCCCTCGTTCCCGCATTGTTGTCCGCCGCGCTCGGCGTCTGCACAAACCAGTGCAGGATGTCCAGGCTGTTTGTCTGCGCGATCGGCACAATGGTGCCGAGATATTCCGGGCTCCGCAGCGGCTCGGCGAAGGCTGGCACGCGCGTTGGCACGCTATTGGTGTCCGTGGCGCGGATGTACCAGCGAATCATCTGCCCTGGCGCCGCGATTCCGCTCGGGATGGTTGCCCCAAACACACCATCGTTGGCCAAGCCGTCGCCGTGGAGACCATCGTCCAGCATGGAAATCTCCACTTCCGCGCCATACATCGCGCGATAACGAAGTTTCGCGGATGCCACCGGGGCGAATGAGGGCCGAATCTTCGCCGTCACCGTGATGGCCTCATTCGTCTGCGGCGTTGCCGGCGTATGCTGTTCCTCGCTGACCAGCGGACCCAGCACCGCCACGCCATCGTTGTTGGCCAAACCGGGTGTGGGCACGGGAAAGTATCTCAGCGTCAGCAGCCCCGTCGGCCGCGTCCGCGCCGTCAGGCGCGCTCCAATCAGAAGATCCGAGCTGCCAACCCCGTTATTCAGTCCGTGAAAGGCCAGTATGTTTGTGCCCACCTGAAGAAAGTCCCGCGATGATGTCACGTTGAACACGTTCGGCGTGATGGCCGTTCCATCGGCCCGATTCGCGGGCGCCGCCGAGTTCCATGTGGAAGGCGATGGCGCGTTGTCTCGAGTAATTTCATGTCCGTTCAGGTAAGCGATCATGCCATCGTCGTACAGCATCGTGAGCGTGAGCGTGTCCACCTCCGCCGCGTTGGTGATCACAAACGGAACGCGGATATAGGCGGTCTGGTTGATGTTGAACATCCCGGCCTCAACGTTCAGTCCGATCAGCGGGAGGTAGTCGACGCCCGACGGATTGCGATCGTAGCCGACGCCGAGCGTTCCATTTGTCCAGGTCGAATCGTTGAACGTGTTCTCCGTCCACAACAATGCCAGGTCCGCCGTCGGCACGATGGCCCGCGCAGGCGCGTTGGTCTCCACCAACACGACATCGCGCGCATCTGTCGCATATCCATACGAAACGTCGGCGGCTTGCAACGGAAACACGGGGCGAAACTCCGTGGCGATGTTCGTGCCATCCGGGAATACAAGCGCGAGATACTCGCCATCGTTATTCAGCTTGAAGTTCGTGTGAAGCTGCGCCCCGGGAACGCGGCGATTCTTGTCCGACGCAAACACCAGCATGTAGCCGTTTGCAGCCAGATTCGTGGCTGGAAACTGCCACTTGCGCAGATTGTTTGTGGCATCCGTCAGGAACCACCCGTTCAAATTCACGTTCGTCGTCGTGGTGTTGTAGATCTCAATCCAGTCCTCCTTGCTTCCATCCACATCCGAGATCGACGTATTATTGTTGGCCATGAACTCCGAGATGATCACCGGAGAGGCCCCGAAGCTCGAACTTGCGGCCGCGCAGGTCGCGAGCAGCCAAAACGCTCGTTTCAACATATTTGTTTGGGGGGAATTTCGGGATTGTTACAGACTACCATTTTTTTCGCTAGGTTTTTCAGCCGGTTGCACGAAGAAATCTTGACTCGACGGGATAACCCAGCGCACTCTGCGCCCATCACCAAAAGCCCCTGAACGCCAGAGGTCTATTTATGCGTACAAATTCAGAGAACGTGTGCACGAGGAGTCGAAAATTCATCACCTTCAACTGTTGTCTTCTTCTGCTTCTCGCCTTGTTGTCGTGCCAGCAAGCCGGCGCGGCGCTGGTCGGGTATTGGAATTTCGATGAAGGTTCCGGACTAACCGCCAACGATCTTTCAGGCGATGCGCCATCTCACAACGGCGCACTTCAGGGCGGAAATGAAACACCGGCTTGGGTCCCCGGGCGCCTCGGGACCGCGCTGGGATTCACCTGGCAGACGGCAAACGCGCCAGGCTCGGGCCGCCGCGTTGTGGTGCCCTACCACACCAACCTCACTCTAAACGGCGCGTTTACGATCAGCTATTGGTACCGCATGGATGCCGCCACGCCTTCCGGCACCTTCCCCGGCATTATGCGATTGGGCACTTCGCAATCGACCACCACTGGCAACAACGTCGGCTGGGGCTTTTTCCGCACGGCTAACATGGTTTATAAGCGCGGCAACAATCAGCCTGGGGTGTTTACAGCGATGACCCCGGGCACGTGGTATCATCTCGCTCTGCGATTTGATGGGACCACCGCGGCCAACAACAACATTGCTTTCATAAACGGGGTCCAGATCCCCTTCTCGGCCTCTGGCGGATGGTCGAATGTGACCACCACGGCTGCATTCGAGCTTGGCCGAATGGATGCGTTTGACCAAGCCACCCTGGACGATCTCGCGCTCTGGAATAACGAAGCCGTGGCTCCGGCAAAGATCCGCTCTCTCTATACCGTCCCAACGAGTTTAAACCTCGACTACAACCTCGCGGACATGCGAACTCTCTGGGGCATTTTCGATGCCGCTGGCGCCAGCAATGCCACGGTCAAGGGCGCGATATGGACTTATGTCAACGGCCTTCCGCTCTCCCCCGCGATTGGGGACGCCTACCTTGCGGGCCCAAATATGTATCTGTCCCTCAGCGCCACGTCCGGAGTGACCGCCGCGCTTACTACCTTGGCGGGACGCATCTCTCCCGGCGGCATCGGCGTCGCAGGCACATTCACGCTCGCGGGCAGTCCGATCGTGGCCACCAATGCCAACCTTGTCTTCGACTTGAGGGATCAGCCTGTTCCCGGCAGCGGAACGAATGATTACATCAACATCACGGGAGATTTTTCCATTGCGAACAGCACCGTGACCATCGATCCCATTACCCCGCTGCCCGGCGGGACCTACCGCCTTGTGGACTATACCGGCACAAAAACCGGCTCTCTCGTCCTTTCGAACACGAGCCGTTACACTTTGAGCCTCGACGACACCACGGCCGGCCAAATCAACCTTACCGTGAGCGGCACCAACGGCGCGGTAAAATGGACCTCCTTGTCGAGCAGCGCGTGGGATCTTACCTCGTTGAATTGGACGAATCTCCTGACTTCCACCGCCGATCGATTCTTTCAGGGTGATTCAGTCGTGTTTGACGACAGTGGCGCGTATCAAACTGCCGTGACGGTGGCGGCCCCCATGTTCCCAAGGTCGATCACGGTGAATTCGTCAAACCGTAATTACACCTTTACCGGCGCAGATCAAATTGGTGGCGCCGCTGAAGGCATCATCAAGAACGGCGCGAGCATCCTCACTCTATCAACGCCCAACACTTTCATTGGGGATGTGCAGGTCAATGCCGGCACTCTCAAGCTTGGCAATGCGGCGGCTTTGGGCACCGTGGACGGCCAGACGATCGTCGCAGCAGGAGCCACGCTCGATCTTACCGGCATCAACCCGGGAACTGAATCAGTGACTGTCCAGGGCGCAGGCGTGGGCAGCGCAGGCGCGATCGTGAACACCGGCGCCGCTCTCTCGAACACTGGATTGCGCGGTCGCGTCACGCTCGCGGGCGATACTTTCTTCGGCGGCGTCAACCGCTGGGATGTCTTTGGCGGATCGATGTTCGGCGGCGGCTACAAGCTCACGAAAGTCGGAGCCCCGGAAATCGCCTTGAGCAACCTTGGCGACACGGGCCTGGGAGAAATTGAAGTGGTTCAAGGCACGCTCACCGTGCTGGGGAACACTGGGCTCGGCGAGCAGTCGAAATCGCTCACGGTCAGCAACAACGCCGCGCTCGCATTCTGGGCGAGCGGATCGACAATTCTGGACAAGCCGTTCGTCATGCGGCCTTCATCTATCCTCCGCAACGCCACCAGCGGAAACACCGACATTACGACGAATGTTGGCGCTGTGAGCATCAGCGGCGATGTCCTGGTCCAGGCCACGGCGAATATCGCTCTTCTGGGGCCGATCAGCGGCACCGGAAATCTCGTGAAGCAGAACACGGGCACGCTGTATCTCGGCGGAACCAGCTCCTACACTGGCAAAACGACGATCAGCGCCGGCCGCCTCGCCATGCTCTCCACGGGCTCGATCAACGGCAGCCCGCGCATTGAGCTCGCCTCAGGCACCACGCTGGACACCTCGCGTGTCATCGGCGGCTATACCCTGGCTCCCGGGCAAACGCTCGTCGGCAATGGCTCCATCGCCGGCTCGCTGGTCGTCGGAACCGGGTCCACGGTGCTTCCCGGCGTGGAAAATATCGCCGCCACGCTCGCGATTACCAATGGACTTGGGCTGGCCGGCGGCACGCTGGTGTTCGATCTCACCTCGGTTGGAACCGAAGGCGCCGGCGTCAACGATCTCATCACCGTGGGCGGCAATCTGGACCTGACTGCGCCAACCTCGGTGCGCGTCAATCCGCTCGGGCTGCTTGCCATCGGGAATATCTACACGTTGATCAACTACACGGGAGCATTGAACGGCGACGTCTCCAATCTGGTATTGGACAACAATACTCGCTACACGCTCGGTGTGAGCTTCGCGACTGCCGGCAAGGTGCTTCTCACTGTCATCGGCGGTGAGGCGGGCGATCTGGGCTGGATTGGCGGCGCACCGGGCCGGGAAACCATTTGGGATGTGCAGAACACTCCGAATTGGTCGTTCCTCGCCGGTGGCGCAGAGGCGTTATTCTTCGGCGGTGATCGCGTCACGTTTGATAATTTCGGCTACTTTGAAACGGAAGGTGTCGCCGACGTCGACTTGGTTGGTATTTTGACACCCACTTCGGTCCGCGTCGACAACGGCGATCCTGTCTCCGGCGGCCTGAACTACACGTTCCGCGGCTCGGGCAAGCTGAGCGGCAACAGCACCTTGACCAAGCGTTTCGATGGCAAGCTCACGATCGCGAACTCCAATGTGAATGATTACGTGGGAGCCACGGTGATCGAAGGCGGCGTTCTACAGGTCGGTTCCGGCGGCACCGTCGGCAATCTCGGGTCCGGCCCCATCACCAATGATGCCACGCTGATTTACAACCGCAGCGACAACATCTCGGTGGGTAACACGCTCGCTGGCACTGGCAGTCTCATCAAGGAGAACACGAACACAATGGCGATCACCGCGAACAACGCGGCCTACAGCGGTTCTCTCACCGCCACGGGTGGCATTATCCGGCCAACCGTCGCAAATGCCCTCGGCAATGCTGCGGGATCCACCACCATTGCTCCAGGCGCCACGCTCGACGTAAACGGAATCAACCTGGCCGACGAGACCGTCGTGGCCGCCGGTGCTGGCTTCAACGGCGTCGGCGCGGTGATCAACAATGGCGCCGGGCAGAATAACGCGCTGCGCTATCTCACTCTGGCGGGCAATACGACCGTCGGCGGCAGCGGTCGCTGGGATGTTCGCGGCGCTGCTGGCGCCCCCGCGGCTCTCAGTTCAGGTGGCATCGCCTACAGCCTTACAAAAATCGGCGCCAATCAGGTTTCTGTCGTCGACGTTTCGGTTGATCCGGCGCTGGGCGATCTCAACGTCAACAGCGGCATTCTGAGCATGGAGCTCAGCAGTGCCGCCGGTGACCCCAACGCAACCGTTACGGTGGCCAACAATGCCACGCTCCAGTTCTGGGGACGCACGGTTCCATTCGTTAAGAAATCTGTTTTTAACGGCGGGCGCAACCTGCTGGTTGGCAACGGCGACTCCACTCTCACAGGGCCGGTCACCATTAACAATACCGTGCTGATTGAGAACGCCGGCACCTCGCTCACGATTACGGATCCGATTACCGGCCCTGGCAGCCTCGTCAAGACCGGCGCGGCAATCGTCACCCTCATTGGTGACAATCTCTACAGCGGCGCAACGACGAACGTGGCCGGAACCTTGCAGCTCGGCGCCGGCGGCACATCGGGATCGGTCCTCGGCGACATTCGCAATAACGCGACTCTCGCCATCTTCCGCTCGGACGCTCCGAACTTTGCAAACAACGTCACCGGGAACGGCTCCATTCAGGTCCGCACCCTTGGCGGAATGAACGTGAGCAGCCCCACATTCAACCTTGGCAGCGGCACATTGAGCGTCGGCATCAATAGCTACGGCGTGATGACCATGCAGCCGGGAGTCACCGCCACGATGGCAAACCTGTTCCTCGGCGACTCATCAGCCGTGTCAGGAGATATGGTGCAGCTAGGCGGCGACATTACTGTCTCGGCGCAAATGCGCGTAGGCCATTGGCCAAGCCCGCTCGCGAGCACTTATGTGATGGGCGGCGGCACGCTCCGACTCACCGCCATCCCCGCGGGTGTTCCGAATCCGGCTGGCGTCGCTGAAGTCGGGGGCATTCTCTATCTTGGCATCGATGGAACCGGTAATTTCGTCCAGACCGGCGGCGTCGCCACCGTGCATGGCATTGTTCTCGATGGCCGCGGCAATACGACCGCCGGCGGCAGCGGAATCGACACGTTCATCCTGAATGGCGGCCGCTTCGTTGCGGGTCCCTCCGGCATCAAGAGCGGCAGCCTGGATGCGAACACCAGCATCGCCATTCAGCTCGGCGGCGGCACGCTGGCCTCCTCCGCGAATTGGACATCTGTCCTAGCCATGACACTCACTGGAACCAATGGCAACACCGTGTTCGATTCGGGCAACAACAGCAACGTCCTCACCGGTCCGCTCACCGGCTCCGGCGGTTTGACCAAAATCGGCTCCGGCACCCTGGCCCTGACCGGAAACGACACCTTCACCGGCGGAACCATCCTGAACGAAGGCGCCTTGCTGGTTCGCGGCTCGCTGGGTAATGGCAGCTCGGTGGTGGTCAATGGCGGCACGCTCGCCGGCGATGGAAATATCACCGATGCCGTAACCGTCAATGCGGGCGGCATCATAAGTCCTGGCCCTGGCATTGCCCGGCTCACGATCAACAACGGCATTACCCTCGCGGGAAATACGGTGATGCAGATCGCGAAGACAGGAACGGATCTGACCAACGATACGGTTTACGGAACCGCTGGCGTCACGTTCGGCGGTGCTCTTACCGTCACCGCTTCCGGCGACGCCCTCGCAGCCGGCAATCGTTTCAAACTGTTCAACGGGACGTCTTACACCGGCAGTTTCACGACACTCACGCTGCCCGCGCTTCCGGGAAGCCTGTCCTGGGATCTGTCGCAGCTCGGGGTTGATGGCACGTTGGGAGTGGCTGATCTGCCTCCGAAGCTGAATATCGCGGCGAGCGGGAATACCCTGTCGTTGACGTGGAGCAACGGCACTGACTTCGCGCTCCAGGCCCAGACCAATTCGGTCGGCGTGGGCATCCAAACCAATACCTGGGTAACCGTCACCAATGGAGCAAACGGCTCAGTGACATTTCAAATCGACCGGACGAGCGGCAGCGTCTTCTACCGGTTGATCAAGCCGTAACTCGGACCGCGTAGTTTTAGAAAACAGACGCGCAAGTCTCGTCAGGGACTTGCGCGTTCGATTTTAGGTTAACGTTTAGCGATTCGACACAGGTGCCGCGCCATGAGCCAGCGCGGGGCAGCTCACCATGTGATGGCAGGCGTAGATCAGCATTCCGAGTGTCACCAGTACGAGAATCGTGTTGACGATTCGCTCGTGTAATACCGCCTGCTCCGCCGGCGTCCGCGCTCGTCGCCGCTGCTCCAGGCGCGACTTCGAGGGAACGGGCACAGCCACCGCGGCCCCGCCGCGCAGGCTAACCGCGCTGCCAGTCCCGGTTTGGATCCTTCCTGGATAGATATCGAGGGTGCTCGCCACGCTACCTCTGCATCGGCATTGTGCGGGAAATTCTTTACGCTTTTTTGAAGATAACCATCCGCCGATCCGAGACTTGCCTCGGCCAGGACTTCACATGCAGCAAGGAAGGGCTAGTAAAAAAGGAATGGCCACCAATTCTTCATCGGTTTCCCTTCATCATCCTTCTGCCGATTATCCAGCCCGGGCATATTCTGGCGCCAGTAAACAAGCCACGGTCCCATGCAATCCGGCGCCATCTTCCGATATTTCCTGAAGGCTTCGTTCGTCCACGGCTCGATTTTGTCTTTCCCGCCCGTCGCGCTTCCAATTCGCCAATCCTCGATGGTCGACATCACTGCATTCGTGTTCGCGAGGTCGTAATGCGATCGGCCGTTCGGCGGGTAGTGAACGTTGCCGCCCGTTGCAAAGTAATTCGTGACCGTCAGCGTGTTGTCCTTCCACCGTGCTTGCAGCGTGCGCGCATCCGGGTATTCCACGTTTTTCAGCGCGTACAAATCGCGAAAAGGCAGGTCGAACCGGCTCTTCAAATCAAATCCCGCATACTCGCTGAAATAGCGCGTGAAATACGGAATTGCCTTCGAATTGGCATTGCCTTCCATGCCGTGGCTCAGGCTCTCGATGAAACATCCTGGCCCGCGCGACGCGTTAACGCACCCGATTCGCAGGCTGCGCCCAGTCCATGGCTGATCCGGATCGCCGCCGTTGCCGGCTTGCGTGTAACGTTCGCCCATCCGTTGAAACTGCCCGCCGTACACTGGCTTCAGCTCCACCACTTCAAAAGAGCCCACATGCACGTCCGCCTGGGTGTCGCCGCTCTCGAAAAACCACAGCTCATGAACCATCCCCAATTCCACTAATTCGTCGAGACGGAGCCAACGATTCGTATCTTTCGGGTTCCGCACGCCGAAATTTACCGCGAAGGCATCGCTGAAATAGTCGGCGTATTTCATGTTGAATCCCTTCCTCGCGGCAGGGTCCTTGACCGGGATCTTCCGTGAATTGCCAACCTTGCGATCCGCGTCGCGCAAATCCACAAAGTTGAACACCTGATAGTTCAGAAATGTCGGCGCTTTGTCGTCCCGGTAACCGTGATACCGGCTGCTCTCCGCAAGGATGGAGATGAGCTGATTCGCCAGTTGAAGCAGGTGATTCGTCGAGTGCTGGTTGGAAAAATTAACCAGCAACACGCGCGGGTTCATCCGGCGGATGCTGTCATGATGCGCCCCGAGCCACGCGTCGCTGTTCGCGTGGCTTTCCTGATTCGGCCATACGGTCAAATCAGCCGGATCGCTCCATGGCCCCGACCGGTTCTCAAAACCCGGAGGCGCGCTAATCGGCAAAGCGCCGCGCGCCTGCGCCGCCAGCGCAATCCCGGCGCCAAACAAACCGAAAAAACGCCTCAAACAGACGAATCGCTTCATGTGGACTTCCACCAGAGTCTGCTCATTTCCCCCCTCTTTGTCCAATCTGCACCGTTAATTGGCACTTCACCGGATTTCGGGTTGACGGTCCGACCTTCAACCTTAACATGCGCGCTCCGGCTCCCCTCGGGGCTGGAACTTGAACTGAATATGCCTACGAAAATTGCCATTAATGGATTCGGCCGCATCGGCCGTCTAGTCTTCCGTGCCATCGCCGAACAGGGACTTCTCGGCAAAGAGTTCGACGTCGTCGCAGTCGGTGACATCGTGCCTGCGGATAACCTCGCCTACCTGCTCAAATACGACTCCACCCAGGGTCGCTTCCAGGGCGAGGTTTCCTCCAAGAAATCCTCCGCCGACAAGGCCGAAGACGATGTCCTGATCGTCAACGGCAAAGAGATCAAGGTCGTGAGCGCCAAGTCTCCCGCGGAGCTGCCCTGGAAGGCCCTGGGCGTGGATCTCGTGATCGAGTCCACTGGCCTCTTTACGGACGCGGAAAAGTGCAAAGGCCACATTACGGCTGGCGCGAAGAAAGTCGTCATCTCGGCCCCCGGCAAGGGTGAAGACATCACCGTCGTCATGGGTGTGAACCACGAGAAGTACGACGCCTCGAAGCACCACATCATTTCCAATGCGAGCTGCACCACAAACTGCCTCGCCCCCGTCGTTCACGTTCTGCTCAAGGAAGGCTTCGGCATCGATGAAGGTCTTATGACCACAATCCATGCCTACACCGCCACGCAGAAAACGGTCGACGGCCCCAGCAAGAAGGATTGGAAGGGCGGACGCACCGCGGCCATCAACATCATCCCGTCCGGCACCGGCGCCGCAAGGGCCGTCGGCCTGGCGATCCCCGAAGTCAAGGGCAAGCTGACCGGCATGGCCTTCCGCGTTCCGACCCCCACGGTGTCGGTCGTGGATCTGACTGTCAAAACGGTCAAGGCGACGAGCTACGCGGAGATCGCCGCGGCGATGAAACGCGCGAGCGAGACTTACCTCAAAGGGATTCTCGAATACACCGAAGACGAAGTGGTGAGCACGGACTTCATCCACTCCAAGGCCTCCTCGATCTTCGACAAGGGCTCGGGCATTGAGCTGAACAGCAAGTTCTTCAAGCTCGTGAGCTGGTACGACAATGAGTGGGGCTACAGCAACCGCGTGGCGGATCTGCTCAAGTACATGCTCTCGAAGGGCCTGTAATCTTACCTCGTTCTCGCGAAAACGGCGGCGCGCAAGCGTCCGCCGTTTTTTTTGCGTCTTTACCCATTGCCGACTCAGCACAGGCCTGCGAAATAATCCTGGCCTCTTGGGTTAACGGAGCCCCTGACAAATTCCCGCCATGTGCGCATCAGACATTGCGGGAAGGAGTCAACTGGCCCTGGAGAGTGACCAATGACATGACGATAACCAGAAAGCTGCCAACAGCCGCCATCTCCGGGTTGATCGTCGGCAAAATATATCGCTTCCATTTCGGGCGGTGAATGGACGGAAATCGCAATTACATGGACAGATTGCTTCCCCCGCGAATGGCAGTTTCAAACTCGCGGAACGCAGTCGGCGAGAAACCGGTCGCGCGGTGGAACAGCCGGCTGAAATAAAACTCGTCCCTAAACCCTACTTCGAACGCGACCTCCTTCACGGGGCGTTGCGTGTGCAGAAGCTGCCATTTGGCATGCTTGATCAAACGTTCGCGAATCAGTTCGGTGAGGGTTCTGCCAAAATGCCGCTTGACGAGGTGGCCGAGGGATTTCGGCGCGAGACTCAGGAGGCGAGCGTAATCGGCCGGGCTGTGTTTTTCGCAGTAGTGCCTTTCGATCAATTCGGTCAGCTGTTGAAGCACCGCCGGCTTGCCCGCGCCTGCCCCGTCAGGTGTTACCTGGTTCTGTTCCAGCTTCAGCCGGGTGGCTTTGATCAGAAGCACCTTCAAATAGGAAACGAGGATCTCTGAATGGGCCAATCCCGCCGCGCGAACCTCGTTTTCCATGCGCGCGATCCATTCTGCAATGTCGCGGCTTTCGGCCCGGCTTAGTCGCACTAACGGAGAACCAAATGAATCATTAAAAAGAACTCCGTTGCAACCGACCGCTTCGTGATGCGCTTCAATGCAGAAGAAGTTTGCGTGGAATTGCAGCGCCGCGCCGCTCACCCGCGACTTCAGCGTGAGAAAGAACGTCTGGTATGGGTTGAAAAATAGGAGGGCAGGCGCGGAAAACTCGCGCCGCGCGAGATCGGTGTCGAAGAGTCCCTCTCCTTCGTCGATCCACAAGATAGTGAAGTAATTGACTCGCCGCGGAACGGCGAACTCCTCCCCCGAGCGCAGAGGTTCCACCTTGAAGGCCAAGTCGCCCCGCCTTGGATCGAACAGTCGCAACGCGACTCGTTTGGCTTTGGCGCCCTTCCGGCCTGGAGCTCTGCTTCTGCCCCGCGTTTCCATGCCGGCTAACGTGCCTCCTCCATCATCGGCCTTCAAATAAACATCGCCGCCCGGTCACCGGCATGAAGTGGCGCCGTTCGTATTCCATGATTGCGGTTGATTTCATTCATTCTCGCGCCTTTCGTTCGGGTGCAGGCCGAGCTCCTTCAGTTTCTCGCGCATCTTGAGGCGCGTGATGCCAAGCCATTCGGCGGCTTTCGTGATGTTGCCGTTCGCGCGCTGGATGGCCTGCGAGTAGAGCTCGGGCTCGACATCGGCGAGCATCTTCGGGAATGCGCCTCGGATTTCACCGCGTTCGACCTGATCCAGAAGTCCAGTGATGTAGGCGGCGATCGTCTGTTGCGACGCGGCTGCGGGCTGGCGGGCCCTGGTGATAATTTCTTTCACTTGTTCCACGCCGATCGTGTAGTCGCGCGCGAGCAGCAACGCCTTGCGGACGGTGTTCTCGAGCTCGCGAACGTTGCCGGGCCAGGACTGGCTTTGAAGAAAAGCAATGGCCTCGGGCGTGATTGAAGGCGCGGCCACCCCGGCCTCAGGCCCCCACCGGCGGAGAAAGTAACGCACCATGTCGGGGATGTCGTCGGCTCGCTGACTCAGCGCCGGCAAGGTGATGGTCACGACGCCAAGACGATAGAACAGATCCTCGCGGAACTGGCGCTCGCGAATGGCTGCCTCGAGATCGCGGTGCGTCGCTGCGATGATTCGAACATCCACCGGGATGAGTTCCTTGCCGCCCACGCGCTGAATGGCTTTTTCCTGGAGCACGCGCAATAGTTTGGCTTGAAGGGGCGCGCTCATGTCGCCGATTTCGTCGAGGAACAAAGTGCCTTGATTTGCCTGCTCGAAGCGGCCAAGGCGCCGCGCGTCGGCGCCTGTGAACGCGCCTCTCTCGTGCCCGAATAGTTCGCTCTCCAGCAACGTTTCCGGAATCGCGGCGCAATTGATCGCGATGAACGGCGCGGATGCGCGGTCGCTGTGCTGATAAATCGCGCGGGCGATGAGTTCCTTGCCCGTGCCGGTTTCGCCTCGAATGAGGACGCTTACCGAGGTAGCGGCAACGCGGCCAATCTCTTTGTAGATCGCCTGCATCGCGCGGCTGCGGCCAACAATCGCGGTTCTGGCCGTTCCCGCGTCGCCCATGTCCACCGGCTCGCTCATGAGGCGGCTGCTCTCGATAGCCTTGGCGGTTAGGTCAAGCAGCTCTTCCACGTCAAAGGGCTTCAGAAGATAGTCGAATGCGCCCCACTTCGTCGCCTCAATCGCCGTTTCCGTCGTGCCGTGCGCGGTGATGAGTATGATGGGAAGCTTGGGTTTGGCTTTTTTCAAGCCGCGGACCAGTTCCAAACCGTCGAGGCCGGGCAGTTTCAAGTCAGTAATCACGGCGTCAAAGTGCTCGGCCCTGGCGTGTTCAAACCCGTCATCGCCGCGATTGAACCATGCAACGTCATATCCATTGGCTCGCATCACTTTTTGCAAACCAGTGGCGATGTTCGTGTCGTCTTCGATCAGCAGAACTCGCGAGTTATTCTTCATCTGTTTGCGCGGCCGGCAGGACGATGCTGAACGTCGTGCCGCGTCCGGGTTGAGTTTCGTATTCGATCACGCCGCCGTGCTTCTCGACGATGCGCGCTGAGATCGGGAGGCCGAGGCCGGTGCCTTTCTCCTTCGTCGTAAAAAATGGATCAAATAAGCGCTGTTGCACCTCCGGCGGCATCCCCTTCCCTGTGTCCGCAACATCAATCACGGCCACCCGGGCCATGCGGCCGCTCAAATATCGCTTCATCGCGCGGGATCGCAAAGTTACGACGCCGCCCGGGTCCATGCTGTCGGCCGCGTTGTGGATGAAGTTGATGAGCACCTGTTTCATCTTGTCTGTGTCGACCATAAGCGGTTCGTCGGCGACAATGTCGAGGCTCAGCCGAATCGATTTCTTCGCCAGCTCGGAGGATAGCAAATTGCTTGTGTCCTGGAGCAGCCTGCTGGAGCGAACCTGCTGCAACAGCGGATCGGACGGGCGCGCGAACTGAAGGAAGTCTCGCACAATACGTTCAAGCCGGTCGATTTCAGCCTCCATCACTTCCGTATCCTCCCGCTCGGAGGTTCCCGGCTGGTGACTCGCCTTTAGGCTGAAGAGGCGCACCTTGATGGCGGTCAGCGGGTTCCGGATTTCGTGGGCAATACCGGCGGCGAACACGCCGAGGGAAGCGAGCTTCTCCTGGCGGGCGATAATCGCCTGGCTTTCACTCAGAGTCTGGCGCATTGGCGCAATGGTGCGTTGATAACCCAGAATCACGATCGCCGCGCCCGCCGCGAGGAGTGCCGCCAGTGAAATGAAAACGAACCGTTGAAGCCGGGTTAGCGCCGCATGGGTGTACAGGACGAAGCGCTCCGCACCCGCGTGGTTGAGGGTCGAAAGCTGATCCGTCAGCGCCAGCACGTCTTCAAGCTGACCCTGGGCTTCAGCTTCGCGCGCCGATGTTTCCGGCGGCTCGGCGCTGTTTGTGGCTCGTCGCAAATATTCTGCGAAAACAGCTTCGATTCGGCTTCCCATCTCCCGTTCCTCCGCGGACTGGGCGTTGTTGTTCTGCTCTTGCACGGCGGCGTGAACGATCCCGGCGGCGCGACGCGCCTCCGGAAGGTGCTGTTCGAGCGAGCCGGGGCGCCTGAGTTCAGCGCGGGCATCGAGAATCGCCGCCCGGATCCGATTTGCGGAGCGAAAGGCTTCGAGCTGTTGCACCGTCATGGACGACCGCAGGCGCGCGATCTGATTCCAGGCTGACCGCTCGGTCCAAATCATCGCGGAAAAGACAATGATGACAGCCACCACAAGCTCGGTGAGGCGAGATTTGGAATGGGCGCTTTTCATGCGTCAGGCCATTGTGGCAAAACGCCGCGGACCTGGGCAGTGATGGATTTCCCGTTCTGCATCGCTCCGTACAACGGCCTGGACCTTGGCGCGAGGAACGCGCGCCGGCAACACTGCGCGTTTGCTTTGCAGCGGCTGGCCCGGAGGCTGGCTCGCACGGCTTTCCCCCGCGAGCCCGCGCGGTGAGGCGCGACCAAAGGTCTCATTCAAGAGGTCGAATATAAATGGGGTTCGCCGCAGTGGCGCCAGGCCATAGGTGACGACAACAGCAGCAATGACGAACACCGTCGCAGTCACAGTCAATATCAGTTCAGCAGTCATATTCATTATCCTCCAGGTTTGTGGTTGGCAGCGATCGATTGAGAGCGCTGAGTTCGTCACTCCTTAAGCGAATGCCGTGCCATTCCTGGCGCGGTTGAACATTCGAAAATCCGCGCGTTGGCGGACTAAAACATACCGTACGCGGTCGAGAACAAACCGGCGGTTGTCGGGTGAGTTTGCCTTTTCGGCCGCGGAATCGACAAATCTCGCCGAACGTGCGGCAACTCGCGATTGGCATGCGCCCGGCTAAAAAGCCGCCACAATGCTTATGACTACAAACTCTACTCTCGCTTCCGTGGCTCGAGGAACCGGCAGCAATGGTTTCCACCTTTTGGTTTATACCGATGGCGTGGAACTCACCGAGCAGGCGCGTGAAGCCATGGCGAGGAAAATAGGACGGGTCCGCCAATACGCGCCTCGGGCGTTCAGGGCGCGCGTGCGGCTGACGAGGAGCCTGACCGGTCGCTCGCGAAATCAGTTTCGCGCGCATGTTCTTTACGAAGTCCCGGGTAACGACGTGGCAGCGGAACACATTGCGCACCATCCAATGGAGGCGGTGGATATCGTAGCGGAAAAAGTCGAGCGACGCCTGCGCAAGCGCAAAACGGCTCGCCTGGCCCGGCGCTTCGACCGCAGCCGAGAACGCGATGCGGCCCAAGTGTGACAACCGATCAATCAACGAAAGGAGCAATCTGATGTACAAGGACATGATCCCAGCAGGAAGTTTCGCTCGTGAAACTCACCCACGCGAAAGCGCGGCCGAGTATCCCCGCGCCCAGGAGGACGCCGTCCTCGAACAACATGCCAGCGAGATTTACGACCTATACCTTCGATTATCCGCCGATTTCGAGAATTACAAAAGGCGGGTTGCACAGGAATCCGAGAGACGCGGCGCTGCCAGGAAAGAAGCATTCGTGCGCGAACTGCTGCCGGTGTTTGACAACCTCGAGCGGGCTTTGGCGAATTGCGCGCCGCTCGTAGCCGATCCTTTGCGGGACGGGGTGAAAATGACCTTCCGCCAGTTCCTGGAAGTGATGCGCTCGCATGGATTCGAACCGCACGGAGAGGTCGGGCGGCCGTTCGATCCAAACTACCACGAAGCAGCATGCGTCCGATCCGAGGCGGGCCGAGCAGATCAATCAATCGTTGAGGTGTGGCAGCGCGGGTGGATGCATGAAGGAAAGCTGTTTCGGGCGGCCAAAGTGGTTGTGAACGACTCGCCGAAGACGTGGATTGAACCATCGAGCGCCGAAACAAAACAGCTCGGCAGCGGAATTAAATAAACCGCTCACTGGCATCAGGGACTGCTGCGCGTCGAGCTTACGCCTCTGTATCGAGCGAAATCCGCGCGAACACCTGATGGCACGCAAGCCGCTTAAGGAGAGCGACGCAACAATCTGGACGCGCTGTTCACAGAAACGCTGAAGAACATGTATTCCGCAAATCCAATGCGTCGCGCTGCGATAAAAAACTTAACGGCAAACAAACTATGAAAAAAACAATATTGGTACTCGATCACGACGCATCGGTTCGCGCTTCGCTCAAAAAGCTGTTGAAGGCGGCGGGCTACCGGGTGTTGACCCCGCGGAACAGCGCCGAGGCGCTCGAATGCATTGGCTCTGAAAACGTACAACTCGTCGTGATGGACGTGAACCTGGGCGACGAGGATGGATGGGAAACAATCGAGCGCATGGCGGCAATGAATCTATCAATTCCGACCATCGTTGTCACCGCCGAGTTCGGCCAGCGCGACCGCGCCAATGCTGCGGGGGTTGAGGCGCTCATCGAGAAACCGATGGATGTGCCTGTGTTTCTCAGCATCGTCGAGCAGATCCTCGCATACGACAGCCACCGCGCGCGGAGACGCGCGAGCGGAGACGAACACGATTGGCGCTGCGTGAACCGCAAGAATGAAGCGTTCCGGAGAGACCTGGAACGCCGTCTTTCAACGCCATTGGATATGTCGTGGTTCGATCGCGTGCAACTGGTCACAACCACGTCCGAAAACTAATGAACATTAAAAAAGACAGAACGAATGAAAATGAGAGCCTCAATACCAATAGCCGACCTCCACCGCGCGGATAATCTGCCGACGCTGCGGAGCGGTCCGCGCCTTCCAAAAGCGCTTGAGCCGGGACCCGCAATCAACGGCCGCCGAAGCGCGCGGTCCAGAAGACGACGGACACTGCTTGTGCCCGTGGACTTCACTGAGTCGTCAGTGACCGCGCTGGATTACGGGCTGCTGCTGGCCAAACGGCTGAATGCCTCAATGACGCTTCTCCACGTGGTGGACAGCATGCATGGCGAAGGTTTCGTCGATTCTCCCGCGCGACTGTCGGCCCGGGCGAGAGCCATTGAAGACGCGCGCCTGAAGCTGCACCTCCTCGCCGCGTCGAAGATGGATCGGCGTGTTCCCATGGAATGCGTGGTGAGACACGGCAGCGTGGAATACGAAATCCTCCGCTTTGCCGAAATCGCGCCCGCGCATCTCATCGTGCTCGGACGCAAAGCGCGCACGGCCCTAAGCCGGCTCGTCTTTGGAAGCGTCACCAGGGAAGTCCTCGACACCTGCTCATGCGCTGTGGTCGTCGTCCCGGAATCGCGGGTGAAAGCCGCCAACGAAACCGGCGGAAATGGATGGATGCGGATTGATAATGCTGAATTCCCAACAACGGAAAGGAGACAAACATGAAACGAATTATTTGCGGAACAGATTTTTCCATCCACGCGGCGGAGGCGGCGAACGTCGCCGCGGCGCTGGCAGCGCAACACAATGCGACGCTCACGCTCACGCACGTCGTCGACTCGAATGACGCCCTGTTGCTCGACCGCAAGACGCTTGACGTGATTCGCAACAACAAGAGGCGAAAGTTGATGAGCGAAGAAAGTCGTTTGCGGGCAGCCGGCGCCCGCGTTTTGGAGAACATTGTCTCCGGAACGCCGCATGAAGCGCTGGTCAAGGAGGCGCGCCGCATCGGCGCCAGCCTCATCGTGGTCGGATCGGTGGGTGAGGTCTCGGCGCAGAGATGGCTGGCTGGCAGCGTTGCATTGCGGACAGCGCAGAAAGCCACCGTGCCAACGCTGGTGGTTCGCGACTACCTCCGCCTATTGGCGTGGGCCAGGGGCGAGCGGCCGCTCAACGTATTCGTCTGTTACGACTTCTCGCCTACTTCCGACGCCGCTCTGAGCTGGGTCGCTTCGCTGCAGTCGTGGGGGACCAGCCGCGTAAGCGTCACTTACGTGTCCTGGCCGCCGGAAGAATCATGGCGTCTCGGCGCGGCCCGCCGCGGGATCGATGAAGACAGCAGTTCCGAGGCGCAGTCGCTGCTGGAACGCGGCATTCGCCGAAAGTGCGAACGAATCCTCGGCAACGTTGAAACGAAGATTCACGTGGTTTCCACCTGGGGCCGCGCGGACGTTCATCTCAACGAGTTGGCCAATGCCGCTGATGCGGACCTCGTCGTTGTGGGAGCGAATCACCGGAATAGGGTGGATCGTTTTTGGATGGGTTCCGTTTCTCGCGGGGTGATCCGCCATTCTCGAGGCAACGTGGCGTGCGTGCCGGGAAGCTACGTCCCTGCCAGCGCGGAGCCCAATACCAGCGAGTCACAACGCCGCGTTGTGCCCGTTGACTTCATGGAGACGAACGAGGAGTTAGACCTCTGTGGCCCCGGCTAACGCCACAGCCCATTCGACTGTCGGTGCAATAGCCCCTGCGATCACGCCGAACTGCCGCCGCGCCAAGTCGCGCGCGGCGAGCAAATCCACCGCTCGCAGCCGCTCGCCTCGCGCGCTTGAGCCCGCTACCTTCGAGGACATGAACGACACGGGCCGAGGCGCGCAGGCAATCGAAGCTCCAGCGGGCGCTCTGGCAGAGCAATTGGAGCGATTGCCGAAAGACGAGGGGCGCGAGCTGTTCCGGCAGCTCGCCCCGGCAGACGCGGCCGCCGTAATCACGGAGCTGGAAACCACGGACGCGGTCGAATTCCTCGAAACCTTGCCCGACGATCGCGTGGCTGCGTGCCTCGATCTTTTGCCGCGAACCATTGCAACCGATCTTATCGGGATTTTCGCTGAAGATCGCCGCGCGGCGATTCTTTCGGCGCTGCCGGCTGAGAAGTCTGCCGCTGTGTCCATGCTGCTGCGTTATCCGCCTGAAACCGCGGGCGGCATTATGGACAACCGTTTTGTGGCCGTGCGCGCCCAGGAGACGATTGAAGAAAGTCTCGGCCGGATTCGCGCCGCTTCCATCAGGCCCGCGGATGATGTTTCCTACATTTACGTCACGGACGAGGCCCAGAAGCTCGTCGGAGTAGTGTCGTTGCGGGATCTCGTTTTCTCGTCCGGTCACCGCCGCATCCGCGAAATCATGAACCCGGACGCCCGCTTCGTCCGCGTCACTGATGACCAGGAGGAGATTGCCCGCCTGATTCGCCACACGAGCTTCCTTGGCGTTCCCGTTGTCGATGAACAACAGCGGCTCGTTGGCTTGGTGCGGATGCGCGACGTGATCCGGGTGGCGCAAACGGAAGCGACCGAGGACATGCAACTCATGGTGGGCTTATCGGGCGAAGAGCGCATTTGGACGCGATGGAACACCGCGATTGGGAAACGTTTGCCGTGGCTCGGGGTCAATATGCTGACCACGCTGCTGGCCGGAGCGGTCGTCAGCTTCTTTGAGGAGACCATCTCGCGCTGGGCTGTGCTCGTTGTGTTTCTGCCGATGATTTCGGCGGTCGGCGGCAACGCTGGCATGCAAGCGCTGACGGTGGTGATTCGCGGGCTCGCCCTTGGGGAAGTCACACCCGGCGATGCGCTCCGCGCCGCGCGCAAGGAACTCGCGATTGGACTGGCGAATGGATTTGTCCTCGGAAGCGCGATTGGCTTATTGGCCTTTGGATGGAAGGGAAGTTTGCCGCTTGGACTGGTGGCGGGCACGGCCATGCTCTTGAACCAGGTTGCCGGCACGCTCTCGGGTGTCGCCGTTCCCTTCGGGTTGAGGCGATGCGGAATCGACCCCGCCCTCGCGTCGAGCATCTTCGTGACGACGATTACGGACTTGATTGGCTTTCTCGTTTTCCTCGGACTCGCCGCGGCAGCGATGCAAGCATTCGGGTTGAGTTGAACTGATCCCACCGTGTCGCTGCAAACGGACTCCGATCTAGTCGAGCGCCGCGTCGTCGCCGGCCACGGCGGGGTTGAGGCCGGTATATTCCGAATCGGTGCCGGAACGATTTGTTCCGGCAACGGCGTCGTTTGTCGATCTGTGGAGGCGCTTCAGGAACAAAAAACACGCGCCGTGTCCAACCAGGTCGTTGGCACACCACCAGCTAAAGCAACTCACCGGCGCTGAGTGAACCGTCCGCCTGGCGACTACGCGTCTTGGCTTTCCTGCTAACGGAAGCCGGCGGTTCGAGCGCCAAATCTTTAATCAAAAACACCATGAGAACGACAATGGAATCGCGCAGCATATACATTACCGAACCAGACGAGAGACGGCTCCTCCCGCTCGTGGAAGCGCTCAAGAGTTCGCGCGATGACATCCGCGCCCTTCGAGCCGAGCTCGAACTGGCAAACGTGGTCGCGCCGTCGGAAATTCCTCCTGACGCGATCACGATGAATTCCAAAGCACGGCTTCGCGACTTGGATACGGGAGAGGAGCTGACTTACACGCTGGTCTTCCCCGAAAACGCGAGCATCGACGATGGTAGGATTTCCGTCGTTGCCCCCATTGGCACCGCGATGCTCGGCCATCGTGTCGGCGATGAATTCCAATGGGAAGTCCCTGCTGGCAGCGTGCGGTTTCGGGTCGAGGAAGTCCTCTACCAACCTGAGGCCGCAGGGCATTACCACCTGTGAGATGCGGGCCTTTGAAACCACCGCCGCCACTCCCCGCCATTCGATCATGGATTGAACCGACGGCAGTTCCGGCGCTCCGCGTGATCTCGTCGCGCTGGCCTCAATGCGTGGGGTTTCTTTCCTCGCTCGTGGCAGCGCTGGCTCTGACATTCGCCGGGATTGAATTTCTGCGAACGCGACGCCTTGAATGGGAGTGGCTGGGCATCGCACTCGTTCATGCGATCGTTGCGTCGCTCTTCCTCGCTGGATTCAAAACCGTTCGGCTCGGCCCTGATTGCGTCGTGATATCGGATGTGTTCGGGTCCGAGACCGTGCTCTTAACGGACGTGTGCCTGATCGTCGAAGTCAGGGGGCTTGTGAGAAACCATGTGAAAATTCACTTTGCGCGGCCAACGCGCTTCGGATGGTCTGTTTCTCTGGTGACCGCTGGAATTTCAGCCCGCGGGGGCCCGGCGTCAGGCCTCCAAGGCAGGTTGACCAAAGTCAATGCTCCCACCGCCAGCGTTAGGCGAAAACAATGAGGCGAATGAAACGCATCATTGAGAACGGTTGCCGGAACGCCGCGACGAGTCGGTGCGCTTCCCCCTTTGCATACTCCAATTGATCATGAACAAACCCCTTCAACTGCGCGCCCTGGCGCTCTCGCTGGCTTGTGGCCTCGCGTTTACCGCCGCGGGCACCTCGTTCAACGGCCTCGACCTTAACCTCGGGAATCTTTACCGCACTTCAGATGCGGAATCGCGATCCATCAGCCCGGAGAACTTCACCGGCGAGAAGGGCAAGGCGGCGATGGCGACGACCAACGGCTCGGCCTGGAATGCCGCTCGCGACCTGGGCCAGGGCTGGAAGGTGTCCCCTTTTGTGCGCATTAAGGCTCACACCACCTTCACCCTCGGCGAAATCAAGGGGCCAGGCTGCATCAACCAGATCTGGATGACGCCCACGGGCAATTGGCGGACGTCGATTTTGCGGTTCTACTGGGACGATGAGACCGAGCCGTCCATCGAGTGTCCGGTGGGTGATTTCTTCGCCAACGGGTGGGGTGAATACGCGCAAATCTCGTCGCTGGCGGTGTGCGTAAATCCAGGCAGCGCATTCAATTGCTACTGGCAGATGCCTTTTCGCAAGCGCGCCCGCGTGACCATGGAGAACATTGCCGACAAGGAGATGACTCTCTACTACCAGATCAACTACACCCTCACCGATGTGCCAAAGGACGCGGGCTATTTCCATGCCCAGTTCCGGCGAGTCAATCCCCTGCCCTACAAGGACGTCATTACATTGCTCGACGGCGTCAAGGGCCGCGGCCAATACGTCGGCACCTACCTCGCATGGGAAGTGAGAACGAATGGTTGGTGGGGTGAAGGCGAGATCAAATTCTTCATGGATGGCGACAAGGAGTTCCCGACGATCGCAGGCACGGGCACCGAAGATTATTTCTGCGGGTCGTACAACTTTGAAAATCGTAAAACGAAGCTCTACCAGATTTTCAGCACCCCGTACGCGGGTCTGCCGCAGGTTATTCCACCCGACACCGCTTACAAGCCGCCGCAGCGCTTCGGATTGTATCGCTGGCACATCGTCGACCCGATCCGTTTCCAACACGAACTGCGCGTTACAATCCAGGCGCTCGGCTGGCAATCCGGGGGGCGCTATCTGCCGCTCCAGGACGACATTTCTTCCCTGGCCTACTGGTATCAAACCGAGCCGCACGCAAAATTCCCGGCTTTGCCGAAGCGCGAGCAATTGCTGATCGCGCCGCTCGCACCCCCGCTTTAGCTCGCATCGGTCAGCGCCTTTTCGAGCGCGCGGAGCTGCGCAGGGCTGTGCTGGGACGAGATCATAAAACGAAAGTAGCCCGGCTGGCCGGCGTAGCGTATGAGCGACGGATAAACACCCCGCGCCAGCAAGCCCGCGACCAGGGCCTGCGCTTCCGCTTCATCCGAGGGCGTAATGGAAATGATCGGACCCGGCCGATCCGCGGAGACCTCCAGGCCGATGGAAGCTTTCACGCCTCGGGCATTATTGATCATGCGTTTTCGCCAGGCCCGATTGCGGCCGAGCAAACGGACGGCTGCAAGGGCGCCAGCAACGTAAGGCAACGGGAGCGGAGTGTTGCCTCCAAAAAACCGGCTTCGGGCAATGATCTTTTCCCGGATTTCATGCGAGCAAATCACGGCGCCTCCGTAACAGCCGAACGCCTTGCTGAGCGATATCGTTTGAATCAAACGCGAACGGGAGATTCCACAGTGCTCCACTGAGCCTCGGCCATTCGCGCCGAGAACGCCGCCGCCATGCGCGTCATCAACAAGAAGCCACGAATCACGCGACAGCAGCCGTTGATATTCAGCCAGCGGAGCTACCGAACCATCGTGTGAGAACAGCCCGTCGGTAAGCAGGATCACGCGCGAGGACCGGCCCAACCGCCGCAGCTTCGCCCCGGCATCGGCCGGATCGCGGTGGCTAAAACGGACAGCTGGGCAGTTCAGGAACGGGAGCGCATCCGACACGCTGCCGTGGCTTCGCTCGTCGACGAGCGCATGCGTGAACAGCCCGGAAATCGATTGCGCCGCCACAATGTTCGCGGCGTATCCGCTGCCGGCCACCACGGCAGTATCGGCTCGAAAAAACCTGGCCACGGCGCGTTCCAGCTTCCCGTACAGAACATGATTGCCGGTCGTCGCCCTGGATGCCGCCACATTGAGCCCGTATTCCTCAATCGCCGCCTGAACCGCCCGAAGCACCTCCGAATGACTGCTCAATCTGAAATAATCGCACCCGCCAAAGTACGATAACTTGCGGCCCCGGCGGAGAACGTAAGTGCGTTCAACCTGTTGCAGGACAGGTCCGGGCTCCCGATCCCGCGGCTCAGATGCGGACTTTCTCACCACCAAACCCGCTTGCGCAGGCGGGCAATTCGTTCCCGAATAGTCTCCGCGAGCTGCGCCGCTTCCGCCGCAAGCTCGCCGTAACGGGCCTCGCCCGTGTTGGAATGGAGCTGCTCCAGGATCTCGCGGCAGAATTCGCAATCCGACAGGGCCCAGCGGCACTTGACCACGTTGCCGCAAATAGTTTCATCGTCGTAGCCGAGCCCGTGGCCACCCGCCAGGTTCGCGCCAACTTTTCCGGCGGACAAAAAAAGCAGATCTCCATTGCCGGGAACCTTCTCCAAATCGAAAACGCGGCCGGCGAATCGTCGGGCTTGCGTAGCCGTAACCTCGTAATTTTCGTTCACCTCGGGATCCTCGTCCGGGTCCTCCCAATCCTCCCCTTCCACCGTGTCCGCTTCCGTGTCCGACGCGTCCGTGATGGTGTCATTTTCCTCCGGTTCGTTTTCGGGCTCCTCTGCATCGGCAGCAGGTTCGGGCTTTTCCTTGGGGGCAGGATCTATGCCGAAGTGGACTTTGTTGTAGAGATCATCCGGGTCCTGCCATTTATCCCAATCGGCCGGATTGTCCCCGAGCACGGCCATGTATTTATCCATCAATTTCTCATTGCGATGGAGCTCCCGCTCCCACCATGACTCGTTCGGCGGCCGCTCGGACTTCAATGGATCCTCATCCATGAGAATAGTGTTCCGCGAAACTCGAGATGTGGCGAGAAAGGAATTCGCCGCGCCAGAGCAGGCGGGAATCGCGAACTTAAGTTGCATTTCAATCCGCTTTGATGCCTTCTTCCGCTGTAGCCATGAATCGACGTACTTTTCTTCGTCGGAGCGGAGCTGCCATTGGTGTTGCTTCCGCATTCCCCTCCTTCATTCCTGCCTCTGCCCTGGGTCGCGGCGGACTGCTCGCGCCCAGCGAGCGGATCAACATGGGTTTTATCGGCCTGGGCGGACAAGGCTCAGGCCACCTGCTGGGCGGCGCGTGGACGTACCTTCCGGCCGGCTACCTGGCCCGGAATGATGTCCAGGTGCTCGCCGTCTGCGATGTGCGAAAGGAGCGGCGGGATCACGCCCACAACCGCTGCAACGAGGTGTATGGCCGCAAATTCAACACGTCGAGCTACGATGGCGTGAAGGCGTACAACGATTTCCGCGAGGTCCTGGGGCGACCCGACATCGATGCTGTTCTGCTCGCGCTGCCTTACCACTGGGCCGCGCCTATGGCGGCCATGGCGCTGCGCTCGGGCAAGGACGTCTACTGCGAGAAGCCGATCGCGCTCACGGTTCGCGAGGCCCGGAACGTCGTGGAAACGGCGAACCGCTTCGGGCGCGTCTACCAGGCAGGCACGCAGCAGCGCTCCGAATACGCGGGCAAGTTCAGGCTCGCGTGCGAACTCGCTCGCAATGGCCGCATCGGCCAGCTCAAGGAGGTCTACGCTTATCGACAGCCAGGAGCGTTTTATCCGACACCCTGGACATCCGACGCGAGCAGGCCGGTGCCGCCGGGATTCGATTGGGACATGTGGTTGGGCCCGCTGCCGTGGCGCCCCTACAACGGCGATGCCGGCCACGCGCTTGCGGGAACCATTGCAGGGGATATCAACTGGGCGCCGCATCACTACGACTTCGTCCAATGGGCGGTAAACGCGGACCCATCCGCGCCCATCGAGGTTTCCTGCGAATCGAAAGGCGGGAATCCGCAGGATGCCATCATTCACTATCGCTACGCCAACGGCGTGACGGTGCATTCCTCGAGCTATCCCAATGAATCGATCGGAAGCAACGGCGGGGCGTGCCTTGTCGGGACCGAAGGCCGAATCGCCGTGGATCGCAGCAATATAGTCTCGTATCCCGAGCGCATCGTCAGCGAGCCAATCCGCCCCACCGACCAGCGCGTTTATCGGACCGACAGCCACTCCGGCAACTTCCTGGAATGCGTGCGGACTCGTGGGCGCACCATCTGCAATCCGGAGACGGCAGCCTATTCGATGAATGCCATATTGATCGGCGGCATATCGCTGATCCTGAACCGAACGCTCAAATGGGATCCGGTGAAGGCCGAATTTATCGGCGACGCGCAAGCCAACCGGCTTCTCTCCTACACCCCGCGCGCCCCGTGGCGTTTCTAACTTCCCACCATCAAACCTCATGAAATCCCTGAATCATTGGCTGCTCGCAAGCATCCTCGCGCTGAGCGCAATCACCGCTCGCGCTGATGAAGAACAGGACCTCATCGCCGTCCTCAAATCCAGCGCCGGCCCGGTTGAGAAGTCGGAGGCGTGCAAGAAACTGCGCCTTGTCGGGACGACGCAATCCGTCTCGCCTCTAGCCGCCCTCCTCGCCGATGAGCGGATTTCGCAGGCGGCGCGATACGCGCTGGAAAGCATACCATCACCCGAGGCCGGCGCGGCCTTGCGTGACGCGCTCGGACAACACTCTGGACTCATCAAAGTCGGCCTGATTGATTCGCTGGGCTGGCGACGCGACGCAGCCGCCCTTCCCCTGCTTGCGCCTCTTTTGTCCGATGCCGACGCGTCGGTTGCGTCGACGACCGCGTCAGCCCTGGGCCGAATCGGCGGAAACGAAGCCGTGGCGGCCCTCAAAACCGCGCTCGGCAAAGCTCCACCACTGGTCCGACCAGCAGCGGTCGAGTCATTGTTCCGCTGCGCCGAACAATTGCTGGCTGAGAAAAAACCTTCCCCCGCGGAAGCCATCTACAAGCTCTTGTTTGCTCCGGATGAGGAGGCGCGGACACGCATAGCGGCTTACGCCGGCCTGATGCGGTGCGCGAACGACGGCGGCATCGCGAGGATCAAATCCGCGCTCGAAGGCAGCGACTCAGCCGCGCAGGTGGCGGCGCTGCAACTCGCCGCAAGGGTTGACAAGAAGGATCTGTCCAAAGCCTTTGCCGATTTGCTCCCGAAAGCGACCCCCGAGCTGCAAGTTGGATTGCTGGCTCTGCTGAAGCAGGATGGTGATGTTGCTTCACTGCCCGCCGTGATGACAGCCGCAGGAAGCCAAGACATGGCGGTTCAAGCCGCAGCAGTTGCCGCGCTAGGCGACCTGGGGGACGCCAGCGCCGTGCCGCTCCTTGCCCAGGCTGCGACATCACCTGACGCCGCTGTTCAAGCCGCGGCGCGGAATGCTCTGGCAAGCCTCCATCGCGGAAACATCGCGGCCGCGTTGATCGCGCAGCTCAGCGACGCCACGCCACCTGCGCAACTGGAATTGATCCGCGCCCTGACAGCCCGCTCGGAAAAATCCGCGGTGCCTGAGCTACTGCGTCTCGCCCGCAGCGAACGGCCCACGGCTCGGAAAGCCGCTCTTTCGGCGCTCGCCAGCCTTGCCCGCGGAAGCGACGCCGCTGGATTGGTCCAATTGCTCGCCGATGCAAGGCAGGAGGATATTCGATCTGGCGTCCACGTGGCATTCGAAAGGATCGCAGAACGCGAAGGTGAGAAGCCGAAGTGGAAAATTGATTCGATCATGCAAGGACTTGCCGGCACCGAAATCGAGCTTCGGAAAACCCTGCTTCCCATCAGCGTATTGTTCGTCGACGAGCGGCTCCGCGCATCCATTCGCGCGGCGCTTAAGGATGGCAACGACGGAATTCGCGGCGCGGCGGCTCGCGCCGTATGCGACGCCCGTGACATCGCGCTCGTGCCAGACCTGCTGACGCTGGCCCGCCAGACGCCCGATTCCGGACTGCGATCGCTTGCGCTCGAGCGGGTGGTGCGACTGGAGATCGAAGGCACTTCCGTCCCGGCTCGCGAGCGGGCAGATGCGCTGGCCGCAGCGATGGCGCTGGCTTCAACACAAGAGGACAAGCGCATGGTTCTTTCCGGCGTGGCACAAGCTCCTCACCGCCTCACGTTGGAGTTGGCGGAGAAGGCTTGCGCCGATCCGATGGTCAAGGCGGAGGCCGAACAGGCGTGCCTCCAAATTGCGGGCAAACTTGGCGGCACGGACTTCGATGCGGCGGAGGCGTCTCTCAAGCGATTGGCGTCTAGCGCTGGCACCCCGACCACGCAAACGAGCGCTCAGGCCCTTCTTAAAAAGCTTAATTCGGGCTGGCTTTGCGCGGGACCTTATCGAAAGGCAGGCAAGCAGGGCGAAGAGCTGTTCGACGTTGCATTTCCGCCGGAGCAGCCCGGCGCGGCGGATGTCCAGTGGCGGCGAGCCCCGGGCTCAACTGACCTGGCAAAGCCTGACGAGGTGGATCTCGCCAGCATAGTCGGCGGCGATCATTGCGTCGTGTACCTCAAAACGCGCGTTTATGTCCCGACGGCGCAGGCGGTCAGATTCTCCATAGGGTCGGACGACGGCATCAAGCTGTGGGTGAATGGCGAACTGGTTCACGCCAACAATGCGGTGCGCGGCTTGACTCCCGATCAGGATAAAGCCAAAGGGCGCCTCCGCGAGGGCTGGAACGATTTGCAGGCGAAGATCACCCAGCACACACTGGGCTGCGGGATGACGCTGCGCATCGCCAGCGAGGACGGCAAGCGCGTGTCCGGCCTGCAGCTTGCTGCCCGGAGCAGCGCGCCTTAATCGGGCAACAAAAAAGCGGGCGATTGCTCGCCCGCTTTTCGTGAATTCGTTCGAGAGCGTTACTCGCCCTTCTCGGCCTTGGCCTTGAGCACCCGCGCGAGCTGGCTCGCGGGAGTGTTCAGCAATGCAGCGAGGCGCGTGGCCGGCGTGTTCAACAGGCCGAGCAGCTTGCCGCGCAAGACTTCCAGCGGAGGAAGGTCCGCCAGCACCGTGATCGCGGCGGCTTCGATCCGCTGATTGTTCAGGAAACCAAAGCGCAGCTTGGGCTTCTCGAACTCGGACGCGAACGTCTTGACGACCTTGGCAGCCGCGGAGACGTCGCGCTGACCGGTGATCACCGCGAGCTGCCCCGCGAGGGTCGCGCCCGTGATGTCGGCCACACCCGCTTCCTTCGCCGCAAGACGAAAGATGGTGTTCTTGACGACATGAATCTCCGCGCCCGCGCCGCGCAAACGCTTGCGCAACTCGGTCATCGGTCCGACCCGCAGGCCGGTGTAGTCGACTACAATAAAGAATGGCGAGGAGTTGAGACGTTGAACGTACTCGCTCGAAATGGATTGTTTCTCAGCACGCATGGTATTCGTCCTTGGCTAGAGTTTAGTGGATCGTTGCGAAGTCGCGCAGGTCCAAACGCACCGGCGGGCTCATGGTTGTGGAAATGGTGCAGCTATGAACGAACGTGCCCTTCACGCTGGAAGGACGCGAGCGAACAACAGCCTCGATGACGGAACGCGCGTTCTCCTCAATCTGGTTGGGCGGGAACGATGCCTTGCCGACGGGAACGTGGATGTTGCCACCCTTGTCGACCTTGTACTCAACGCGACCAGCTTTAACTTCCTTCACCGCGCGGGCGGTGTCATCGGTCACGGTGCCGGTCTTCGGGTTCGGCATCAGCCCTCGCGGACCGAGCACCTTGCCGAGCTTTCGAACTTCGCCCATCGCCTCCGGAGTAGCCACGGCAACGTCGAAGTCAGCCCAGCCTTCCTGGCACTTCTTGACCATGTCTTCGAAGCCGACGTATTCGGCGCCAGCGGCGCGAGCGGAATCAGCCGCTTGCCCCTTTGCGAAGACGAGCACGCGCACTACTTTGCCGCTGCCGTGCGGGAGCGGGACAGTGCCGCGAACCATCTGGTCGGATTGCTTGGGATCAACGCCGAGCTTGAATGCGACGTCAATGGTTTCGTTGAACTTGGCCTTGGGGAACTTTGCGAGAACCCCAACGGCGTCCTTGAGCTGGTATGCCTTGGCAGCATCGACCTGCTCGAGGGCTTTGCGATAACGCTTGCTGTGTTGTTTTGCCATATGTTTTGCGGTCCAACGGATTCGCTTTTACGAACCCTCCCGCGATTATTGTCAGGCCCTTGCGCGGACGCCGCCCTCGCGGACGAACGTCTGCCAGGCCTGACGGGTTTTACTTGTCCAGAACCTCAATGCCCATGCTGCGGGCGGTTCCGGCAATGACACGAAACGCGGACTCTTCCGAGGCCGAATTCATGTCCTTGAACTTTAACTTCACGATGTCCATGACCTGCTTGCGGGTCACTTTGCCGACCTTGTCCTTGTTCGGCGTCTTGGACCCAGAGGCCACGCCGGCAGCTTTTTTGAGCAGCGCCGAGGCGGGCGGGGACTTCGTGATGAAAGTGAACGACTTGTCCTGGAAGACGGAGATGACGACCGGGATGATCATGCCGGCCTGGTCTTTGGTCGCCGCATTGAACTCCTTGCAGAAGCCCATGATGTTGACGCCGTGCTGACCGAGCGCGGGACCGACGGGCGGCGCGGGATTCGCCTGTCCGGCCGGGATTTGCAGCTTAATTTCGCCTGTTTTCTTCTTAGCCATGTTGTCTAAACGTTAAATCGTTGAACCGTTGCCTTGTTGAACCGCTGAAATCCGCTGAACCGATGCAACGATTCAGCCCTTTCACGATTCAACGTCGTGTTACGCCTTCTCCACCTGCCAATATTCGAGTTCCACCGGCGTGTTGCGGCCGAAAATATTCACCGTGATCTTCAGCTTGCCGCGAGTCGGATCGATTTCTTCGATCAAACCGTTGAAATTCATGAACGGGCCGTCTGTGATCTTCACGTTTTCGCCCACCTCGAAATTAACCTTCGGACGCTCTGCATCCTCGGAATCCGAGATTTGCTCCTTGATCACCGCAATCTCGTCCGGGCTCACCGGCACGGGGCGATCCCCGCCCACGAAGCCAATCTTGCCGGGAGTATCCTGGATGAAATACCACGGCTTCTCCATGACGCGTTTGCCGTCATCGAGCAGCGCCATGTCAATGTATACATAGCCGGGATGAAGCTTGCGTGTGGTCACGCTCTTCTTCCCGTTGCGCACATCGACAACCTTTTCAACCGGGACGAGGACTTCCTTGATGTAGTCCTGCATCTCCTCGGCCTTCATCCGTTTTTCGATGCTTTCCTTCACCTTGTGCTCCTGACCGGACAAGGTGTGAATGACAAACCACTGGCTTTTCATGGCGGCGTTTAGCTTCAGTTTAACCGGAGATGCCCCGAACGAAGAGCATCACAACGAAATCAACGCCGACGGTAAAGACACCCAGGAGGACAATCGAGAACAGAACCACAAGAGTGGACCCCTTGAGCTCGTCCCAGCTTGGCCAGGTGCATTTCTTCAACTCTTCGCGCGTCTCCGCGATATAGGTGGACAAGCGCAAAAGCTGTCCGGTGCGCCAAAGCACGCCGAAGATGACGGCTACAGCCACCACCCAGATCAGCAACTGGATATAAAAATTTTTCACAAAATCATTTTTTGGCGGAGAGGGAGGGATTCGAACCCCCGTCGGGCGTTAACCCGAAGCGGTTTTCAAGACCGCCGCGATAGACCACTCTGCCACCTCTCCGACCCGGAGTGGCACGGCGTGAGGGACTCGAACCCCCAACCAACGGTTTTGGAGACCGCTACTCTACCAATTGAGCTAACGCCGTACTCTTTGCCCTTTCGTTTAGACTAAAAGGCGGGGGAACGTTCATCACGCCCCCCGCTCAATGCCCTTCCGGACAAATTGTTACTTCATTACTTCGGACACACGGCCTGCGCCAATGGTCCGGCCGCCCTCGCGGATTGCGAAGCGTTGACCTTTTTCCATTGCAACCGGCGCAATCAAGCTAATTGTAACAGAAACATTGTCGCCAGGCATCACCATTTCCACGCCTTCGGGCAGCGCGACCGTGCCGGTCACGTCCGAGGTGCGGAAGTAGAATTGCGGGCGGTAATTGGTGAAGAACGGCGTGTGACGGCCACCCTCGTCCTTGGACAGGACGTAGACTTCAGCCTTGAAGTTCACATGGGGTGTGATCGAGCCGGGCTTCGCCAGCACCATGCCGCGCTCCACCTCTTCCTTCTTCGTGCCGCGGAGGAGAACGCCGACGTTGTCGCCCGCGCTGGCCTTGTCGAGCAGCTTGCGGAACATTTCGATATCGGTCGCAACCGTCTTGCGGGTGTCCTTCAGGCCGATGATTTCGACTTCAGACATGCGATCCAAAACTCCGCGCTCCACACGGCCGGTCACCACAGTGCCGCGGCCTTCAATGTTGAACACGTCTTCGATGCACATCAGGAAGGGCTTGTCGACTTCACGCGTCGGGAGCGGCACGAACGCATCAACGGCATCGAGCAGATCCTGGATCGCCTTCTCGCCTTCCGGCTTGCCAGCCATGGCGGCGGTGGCGCTGCCACGGATGATCGGCGTCTTATCGCCAGGAAAACCGTACTTGGTGAGGAGGTCGCGAATTTCCATGTCCACGAGATCGAGGAGCTCGGGATCATCCACGAGGTCGACCTTGTTCAGGAACACCACGATGGCAGGGACGCCGACCTGACGGGCAAGCAGGATGTGCTCGCGGGTCTGGGGCATCGGGCCGTCGGCGGCGCTCACGACCAGGATCGCGCCGTCCATCTGGGCGGCGCCGGTGATCATGTTCTTGACGTAGTCAGCGTGGCCGGGACAGTCGACATGCGCGTAGTGGCGAGTGTTCGACTCGTATTCCACGTGCGAAACTGCGATCGTCACCGTCTTGGTTTCATCGCGCACCGTGCCGCCCTTGGTGATTTCAGCGTAGCTGATCTTTGGAGCGAGACCCTTGCGGTTCTGCACTTCGACGATGGCGGCCGTGAGTGTGGACTTGCCATGGTCAACGTGGCCGATGGTGCCAACGTTCACGTGCGGTTTCGTTCTCTGGAACTGTTCCTTTGCCATTGCTGACTCCTGCTAGTTTGTTTCGTTTTTTCGATTCTAAAATCGTCTGGAGCCCATGATCGGGATCGAACCGATGACCTCGTCCTTACCAAGGACGTGCTCTGCCAACTGAGCTACATGGGCACCACAACTGGTCGCCCGTAGTTACCCCGAAACGACAAAAAGACCGTCAACCCATGGTCTGCGCTATACAAGCTCAGGGCTGGCGGCTCCGTCTATCCTTTCACGGCCCAACGACTGAGGGCGGAACTTAGAAAACAGCACCCGGGTTGTCAAAGGGATTTGCAGAGAAATTTCCCTTGGGGAAGCGATTTGGTGAAAGTCGCGCGATCAATTCAACGTTCGTGGAGAACCCATGGGGAGGAGGACTACGTTCAGTCGAGGATGATGACCCCAAGTCGTAAAGAGAGACAGCCAACCCGAGCGACGCCGGGTTGGCTGTCAATCCATGACTTTAGAGGGCAATGCGTTTTAACGGCGCTCCCGGTTCACTTCGCGGGCCTCGCCTTCCCGCTCGATTTCGACGTCCTCTCGACGCACTTGGGCGGACACGTTTTGCTGCTCCGCCTTTGAATCCTTGCGGACCCTAACCTCCTCCCGCACGCGAGCTTCCTTTTCAACGACCGCTTCTTCACGGCGAAGGGGAATGTAAATGTCGCCGCCCTGCTCAAAAGCCCGTGCCGCCCCGCCGCCTTCCCGCGCCGGCACACGCTCGACGACAATCTCTTCTCGGCGGAGTTCAACGGGACGATTCACCGTTTCGGTGCGGACGATCTTCCGCAGCCGCACGCCTCCAGCTTCCACTTGGCGCTTGCCAACTTTCACCTGCTCTTCAGCAAGTTTCATCGTGGTGTGTTCCGCGGCTTGGCCGGTCGGCGGCGTTGCAGTGGCTTGGCTGGTGGTCTGGCCGCCCTGCGCCATTTTGTTCCCGCGGCTGGTGTGGCCGAAACGGGAGTAGTATTCCTCGATTCGTCGCTCGTCCGCATCGCTCAATTCGCAATCCGGATCAAAGTCGGGCGCATCTTTCACTGCCTGCACGCTGAACGGAACCCGAATGCGCTCCCGGCGGCTATCCATCGAAGCGGCGTGTGCCGGAATCACATGATTCTTGCCCGAGAACCAGCTCGTCTTTACACCCAGATACGCTGGCTGACCGGATTCATCCGTCCACAGGGACGAGAGCCGACCGATAACTTCTTCATCGCGGTCAACGATGTGATGCCCAATGTAGCTCTCGAAATTTCGATCAAGCCGATCCCACGCCGCGCGCGCAGCCGGACGGGCATGCTCCCACTGAAATTGCGATTTGCCGCGGTTCTTGTCATAGTCGCGCCGCAGATCGGTTTCGCATTCATCCCAGGTCCGCTCGCGACCATAGCGGGCATATCCCTCGTAACCTGTGCGATACGCCGGATCGTAGTCATCGAAGGTTCTGCCGCTCTGGTAATAAGGCTCGCGGTTATAGTTCTTGTTCCAGTAGTCCCGCTCCGCAGTTGGATTCACGGATTCTGCCACGCCTTTCCCGACCAGCCCGCCAACTATCGCGCCACCCACCACGCCTGCCGCGGTTCCCACCGGGCCAGCCACCGATCCCACTGCCGCGCCGGTGGCGGCGCCGCCGGCAACTGCGCCGACACCCGTGCCTACTGGATGGGCGCCTCGCGCCCCGCTAATCGGATCCCGGTTTTCGTCAGTGCCGCGACGATCCGAGTCACGCTTGTCGGGGGTTCTGTAGAAACGAATTTCAAACTTCATAAACATACTCCATGGATTGTGTTTCGGGCGGGGCCGAAGAGCGCCGCCAACAGGGCAAAGTCCGCAGAACAAATCATGCCACAAATGATTTGAGGCCTTTGACGCGGGTGCCACCCTGGATGTGAGCAAAAGCCTGCCGCGTTTAAGGCGACGTGCACTCGAGTGCCTTATTGAATCGTGCTTAGGGCACGCGCCGCGACCGCCATGAAGGCGCTTGTCGAGCCGCTCCATCTCTGCTCACCTCGATGCTTCAATATGATCGCGCAACAAGTGGCTCTGCTGGCCTCACTTCTTTCCGCGGCTTTCACGCTTGGCGCGCGCGGAGCGGTTTTAAATGTCCAGCGGCAGCACCTGCGCTCAGGAACGGAGGCCGAATGGGCCGACTTCGACAATCTTCGACCCGACGGCAAGCGCCTGGATCTCTCCTTTACCAGCCAATCGAATGCGCAGGAGCAGACGCTCTTCATCCGACAGGATGATGTTCGTCACGATTGGTTCGTGGAACTGAATCGGAAGCGCATCGGCAAACTTTTTCTGATGGAAGCCGACTTGATCCACACGATCGCCATTCCGCCCGGCGCTCTTCGGAATGGCACCAACGCGCTATCGATCCTTCCGCCGCGCGACAATGACGACATTTTCATCCACGAGATTCGCCTGGATCCGAGGCCGCGTCGCGAGGCCGTGGCGGAGGCGGTTCTTCATATAACGTCGCGCGATGCGGCAACCGGCAGAGCGATGCCCAGCCGCGTGACGATTGTAACGCGGGACGGCGTTTTTGCTCCCCTGCTCGCTCCAACTAATGCGCCTGCCGCAGTCAGACCGGGAGTTGTATATCACAGCGGCGAAACAAGCTTGGGTATTCCCGAGGGAGACTACACCATTTACGCGTCGCGCGGATTCGAATGGAGCGTCGCGACGCAGCAGGTGCGCGTTTCGAAGTCTGCCGCCACCCGCGTTGAGTTCACGCTCAAGCGCGAAGTTCCCACCCCGGACTACATCTGCACGGACACTCATATTCACAAGGCGACTAATCATGGAGATGCCACGGAAGACGAACGCGCCCTGACTCTCGCGGGGGAAGGCATCGAGATGCCCATTACCACCGAGCACAATACGAACTCGGGTTACGGTGCCGCAACGGAGCGAATGGGACTCCGCGCCTGGTTTACGCCGGTGATGGGCAACGAAGTGACAACGACCGTCGGGCATTTCAATATCTTTCCAGTAGAGACCGGCCCCGCGCCCAACTATCGCCTCATCGACTGGCCCCAATTGATGACCGAACTCCGAGGTGCGCCGGGCGTTCGCGTAGTGATTCTTAACCATCCCCTGAACATCCATAACAACTTCCAGCCGTTCGCCGCCACCAACTACGATGCCGCCACAGGAGACAATCTGCGCGGTTTCGATTTCTCATTCGATGCCACCGAGTTGCTGAACTCCTCCGCGCAGCAGAGCGATTACATGGCGGTTTATCGCGGATGGTTCGGGCTGCTCAACCACGGCTATCGCGTTACGGGTGTGGGTTCAAGCGACAGCCATGACGTCAGCCGCTACATTGTTGGCCAGGGCCGCACCTACATTCGCAGCGCGGACTCCAATCCCGATCGCATAGACGTTCCGGTAGCCTGTTCCAATCTTCTGGCAGGACGCGCGCTCGTCAGCATGGGGTTGCTGACGGATATCCGGGTAAACGATCAGTTCCGGGTCGGCGACCTCGCGACAAATCTTGGCAGCCACTTCCGGGTATCGGCGCGCGTCCTCGCTCCCTCATGGTCATCGGCAACGAATCTGGCGCTGTACGCAAACGGGATTCTTCTTCGGGAGGAGTCTTTGCCATTTGTTCACGACCGCACGGTGTCCTGGGACATTCCGCGTCCAAAACACGACGTTCATCTCGTCGCGATTGCAACGGGGCCCGGGATCACCGCTCCATACTGGGCGATTCCCCGTCCCTATCAGCCTACTTCAATGAAATGGCATGGACGTGTCATCGCCTCCACCAACCCGGTCTGGGTTGACGCGGACGGCGATGGGCGTTTTACCTCAGCCCGGGACCTCGCCCAAGCGATGGTCCGCAGTGCGGCAGGCGATAAATCCAAGCTTCAAGCATTACTCCGGGATGCTGACGAATCTGTCCGGGCGCAAGTGGCGAGGTTAGAGCAAAGATAAATTTTCTCCGTAAAGTTTGAACGACGCAGGCGCTAGAGGGGTCTACTTTGCAACACAAAGTAATGAGTTCATTGGCCTTGAATGGCGGTATTGGATTCCAGGAGCTTCCCACGCTTCTCAGGGGTGAAGCGCGGCCAATCCGATCATGGATGACGGATTGGAGCGCGGCTCGGCTTTGCCGGTACGGTTTCGTGATTATGCTGGGCACGTCCGCGTTTGGAGGGGCGATCGGTTGTTGGAGGGATCCAATGCAGGGTGTTTACACGGCCATCAAGTTTCCGCTCATTGTGTTCCTGACCACGATTGGCAACGGGTTGCTGAATGGAATGCTGGCACCGCTTTTGGGCGTCAACATCAGCTTCCGTCAGTCGCTGCTCTCGATCTACATGAGCTTCACCATCGCGGCGCTGGTGCTCGGGGCATTCAGTCCCCTGGTTGGATTCGCAATCTGGAACACGCCTCCGCTCGAGGATGGATCCGCATCGGCTGCGATGATTCACAGCGGCATTTTCGTTCTCCTTTTCGCGGCCATGGGAATCGCTGGAATTGCGGGGAACGTGGGGCTTTTGGCGTTGCTGCGTGACCTCAGCGGAAACAAGAAGCTCGCCGCGAGGACGTTGCTCGGGTGGCTGCTCGGCAACCTTTTGCTCGGAAGCCAGCTTACCTGGATTCTGCGCCCATTTGTCGGCTCACCATCGCTGCCCGTGGAGTTCGTTCGGCCGAATGCCCTTGAAGGCAATCTCTTCGAAGCCCTGTTCTATCACCTCAAACACCTTTTTTCCTGAACCCAAGCGCAAATATGAGCGAATTCACACAATCACTTCCAGTGCCTCCGCAGCTTCCTAATTCATCCGGCGCAAATACGCCGCTGGGCGAGCACCCGGATGATCGGCTTCCCCTGAATGGCCCCATTTCGATTTTTGAGGCAATCCTCCGTCAACCGCGGCGGATCATCTTCCATCTGCGGCTTCCAGCGGCGCGTTCGATTATTGCAGCACTGTGCGTCATTGCTGTCGCAAGCGCTGCCGTTTATGGCCTCGTCGTTGGAACTTTCGCCGGCGGACAGCAACTCTGGGCCGCGCCTGCTAAGATCGTCGGCGGCATGTTGGTCACGGCGATCATTTGCCTGCCCAGCCTCTACATCTTTGCGTGTCTCAGCGGATCGCGGGCGCGTTTCGTCGAAGTGATTGGGCTGGTCGCTGGCCTGCTCGGTTTGACCACGATTCTGCTCATCGGCTTCGCTCCCGTGGCATGGGTATTCTCGCAGTCAACCTCATCGGTCGCCGCAATGGGCGCGTTGCACCTCGTCTTCTGGTTCGTCGCCACGCTTTTCGGCTGGCGATTTTTGCGCAATGGGTTCTCCCACCTGAGCGCGAAGTCAGGCGGCATCCTGAACATTTGGTTCATCATCTTCGTGCTGGTGTGCCTGCAAATGACAACGGCGCTGCGACCGATTGTTGGAACCAGCGAAACCATTCTCCCTGCCGAAAAGAAGTTTTTCGCCGCGCATTGGATGGATGTGCTCCGTTCCCAAGGTGAGCGAACCGAATCGCGTGGCGTTCGCTGAATTCCGGAGGAATGTATCACATGTTCGCTTACCTGCTGAGACACGAGTTGAGAAAGCCCCTCATCGCGCTCGCTGCTGCATCCATTGCCGGACCGGCGCTGCTGGCTGCTCGGATGGTTCTCACCCATCGCCTCTCGAATCAATTTCTTGTCTGGAACGTTTTTCTGGCGTGGATCCCATTGCTGTTGGCGCTGCGGCTTGGCAGTTTGGAACAAAGCGGACGAACGAACGGCTGGATCTTTTGGGCGACGGCGCTCGCCTGGCTCCTGTTTTTTCCAAATGCGCCGTACATCTTCACGGATCTGAATCATCTGAAGCCCCTTATTCAAAGCCGGTGGTGGAGCGATTTGATCCTGATCCTCTATTTCGCGCTCATTGGGTTGGTTCTCGCGTTTATTTCCCTCCACCACGTGCAGTCGATCGTGGCGAAGCGCTTCGGCGGCTTCCACGGCTGGGCGTTTGTTACGATCGTTGCGTTCCTAAGTGGATTCGGGGTCTATCTGGGCCGATTTGAACGCTGGAACACGTGGGATGTAGTTGCGAGGCCAATCGCCCTGGCGGCCGACAGCGTCAATTGGCTGCGCTGGACCTCGCTGAAGTTTTCGATCCTATTCGGGATTTTTATCCTGACGGCGTACGCCCTTCTCTACTCGCTCACATCGCTTCCCGGGCCGGCGCAGCGCGGCAACTCGCGAAATTGACGTATAAAAACACAAAAAGCCGGCTCAAGCTTCCTGCTTGAACCGGCTTGATGGATGAAAGATTGGCGGCAACCTACTCTCGCGGAATCTATAAAACCACTACCATCGGCAAGGCTGCGTTTGACTGCCGTGTTCGGAATGGGAACGGGTCGGGCCACAGCTTTATGACCACCAAAGTGTCCTGGCGGACGGCCACGGCCGCTTTCGCGGCGGGGGCGCGGGTTTAGCCGCGCTGATCCATCCAGCCCACTTAAAATCTTTAAAAGAGCATGTCCGAGGCTTGTGAGAAGCCTTTCGGGTGTTCCATGAAAACTACACACAGGCTTTGGGCAAGCCGATTTGGGCCATCTTACAATTCGCGAGTTTGAAATTCGCTATTCGACCCTTGCTCCGTTTGACGGGAGCGCGGGGAAAATAAGCGATCAAGCCGCACGACCGATTAGTACTAGTCCGCTGAACGCCTTGCAGCGCTTGCACGCCTAGCCTATCAAACAGGTGGTCTACCTGTGGTCTTTAGGCGCCTTGCGGCGCGGGATACCATATCTTGGGAGGAGCTTGGCACTTAGATGCTTTCAGCGCTTATCTCTTCCGCACATGGCTACGCAGCGATGCCCCTGACGGAACAACTGCCACACCAGAAGTGCGTCATTCCCGGTCCTCTCGTACTAAGGAATGAACCCCTCAAGTATCCTTCGCCCACAGTGGATAAGGACCGAACTGTCTCACGACGTTCTGAACCCAGCTCGCG
>JADMIO011346961.1_pt1 | contig 47160 bp, 54 predicted proteins | sample 8958161 | NCBI WGS metagenome assembly JADMIO01 (sample SAMN16585339, study PRJNA669376) | soil metagenome | isolation source: Crop rotation soil | place: USA: Cullars Rotation, Alabama | collected 2011
GCGACAACTTGTCCACGTGGAATTCTAAGCTTAGGATCCCAATGTGCTGGAAAGACGTGTTCGCGGAGGAGCCGACAACGTCGTCGCCGTTATTCCAGCTCGACTCGGTGGTTGTCACGCCCCATCTCGGTGCGTCGACGCGCGAGGCACAGGACAAGGCGGGCGACACCATCGCCGAACAGGTCGGGCTCGCGCTCGCCGGAGACTTCGTGCCGTACGCCGTCAACGTCTCGGCGGCCGAGGCGAGCGAGACCGTGCGCCCGTTCCTGCCGTTGGCGGAGCGACTCGGCCGGTTGTACGTCGCGATGAACGAAGGGGCGCCGGACCGGCTCGAGGTCGAGTACCACGGACAGCTCGGCGACTACGACACGCGCATCCTCACGCTTTCGGTGTTGAAGGGCGTCTTCGGCGGCGTGAGCGAGGAACCGGTGTCCTACGTGAACGCGCCGCAGATCGCGGCGGAGCGCGGTGTCGAGGTGCGCGAGTCGTCGACCTCGACGACTGCGGACTACGTGAACCTCGTGACGGTGCGTGGGGGAGAGCACGCCATCGCCGGCACGCTCGTCGGGCTGCGCGGCGATCCGCGCATCGTGATGATCGACGATCTGTCCGTCGACCTCCCGCCGGCGCGCTACATGCTCATCGTGCGCAACGACGACGTCCCCGGGATGATCGCGACGGTCACGTCAGCGCTGCGGGACGCCGGCATCAACATCGACGACATGCACCTCGGCCACTCGCAGGAGGGCGCGGCCGCGATGCAGGTGCTCGCCACGAACGAGCCCGTGCCCGCGCCGGTCGTCGACGCCCTGCGGAGCGAGGACGGCATCGTCTCCGTCCACGCCGTCGCCACCGACTGAACGTTTTCCAAGTACGACGCACACACATGTGTGTGCGTCGTACTTGGAGAAGCGATGTGGGGTCAGCGCTTGGCGGGGCGGAGGCCGTCGGCCGAGGCGGCGGCGGCGGACTCGTAGCAGCGATCCGGGTTCGTGCGGTCGTACGCGAAGTTGCCCGGGATCTGGAAGATCATGCTCGACATCTTCGCCTTCACCGGATGGGACTTCGGGCAGATGTTGTCCTCGGGATCGACCCACGTGACAGCGGCGCGATCGCGGGAGGGCGCCGCCTTCTTCGTTGCCTTCGCCGCCTTCTTTGCCGGAGCGGGCGCTGCGGCAGGCGCGGGCGCCGCTGCGGGACGCGCGGGCGCCGGGCTCGCTTCCGCTGCGACCGGCTCCTGCAGCGGCTCGTCGCCGATCGTGATGAGACCGGGCTCCTCCGTCTGCACGACAGGCGCGATGTCGGGCTGCGGCACCTGCACCGGCGCAGGCGTCGGCACGGCAGCCTGCAGCGGTGGCCACTCGCTCGTGCCGAGCGAACCACCCGCGCTGCCGAGATCGATCACGGCGGACTGGTCCGACTTCGGCCGGAGGATCTTCACCAGCGCGAACACGATGCCGGCGAGCACACCCACTCGCACGCCGATGCGGAACGACCTCCTGAGCACGATCGGACACGGTACTTGCAGCGCGCCCCTCGATGGGTTGACGTCGCACCCTCGTAGCTGTCATGGTGATCGGGTCATGCGCACCCGTCCGCAGGTCCTCCTTCTTACGTAACGGCGAACGCCACATATCCGCGTTCGTCGAAACCCCCTGCAGCCGCAGGGGGTTCTTTGATTTTCGAGAGAGGTTCAGATGCCACCGGATCCAGTGATCCCGAAGCCGATGCCGTACGAGAAGTACAAGCCGTTCCGGCCGCTTCCTCTCGCGCTCCCGGACCGGCAGTGGCCGAGCCGCCAACTCGAGAACGCGCCGATCTGGTGCTCGGTCGACCTGCGCGACGGCAACCAGGCGCTGATCGATCCGATGGATCCCGAGCGCAAGCTCCGCCTGTTCAACACGCTCGTGCAGATGGGGTTCAAGGAGATCGAGGTCGGGTTCCCGTCCGCGAGTCAGACCGACTTCGACTTCATCCGGGAGATCATCGAAGAGGACATGGTCCCGGACGACGTGACGATCCAGGTCCTCGTGCAGTGCCGCGAGGAGCTGATCGAGCGGACGTACGAAGCGTTGAAGGGCGCCAAGAAGGCGATCATGCACTTCTACAACTCGACCTCGACGCTGCAGCGCGACGTCGTGTTCGGGCTCGACCGTGCCGGCATCACGCAGATCGCGGTCGACGCGGCGCGGCTCTGTCGCAAGCTCGAGTCGACGGTGCCGGACATCGACGTGCGCTACGAGTACAGCCCCGAGAGCTTCACCGGCACGGAGATCGACTACGCGGTCGACATCTGCGAGGCGGTGATGGACGTGATCGAGCCCACCGCCGACAAGCCCATCATCCTCAACCTGCCGGCGACCGTCGAGATGTACACGCCGAACATCTACGCCGATGTGATCGAGTCGTTCTCGCGGACGATCTCGCGTCGCGACAGCGTCGTGCTGTCGTTGCATCCGCACAACGACCGCGGCAGCGCCGTCGCCGCCACCGAGCTCGCGCTGATGGCGGGCGCCGATCGCGTCGAAGGCACGTTGTTCGGCAACGGTGAGCGGACCGGCAACGTCGACATCATCACCCTGGCCATGAACCTGTTCAGCCAGGGCGTCGATCCGAAGCTCGACCTGACCGACATCGACAAGCTGCGGCGCACCTCCGAGTACTGCACGAACCTGCCGGTGCACCCGCGTCACCCGTACGCGGGCGACCTCGTGTACACGGCGTTCTCGGGATCGCATCAGGACGCGATCAAGAAGGGCATGGAACGCATCAGCGGCGCGACCGATCACGTGCTCGAGCCCGGCGACTACGAGGAATGGGCCGTCCCGTACCTGCCCATCGACCCGAAGCACGTCGGTCGCACGTACGAGGCCGTGATCCGGGTGAACAGCCAGTCCGGCAAGGGGGGCGTCGCCTACATCATGAAGGCGGAGCACGGGTTCGACCTCCCGCGCCGGCTCCAGATCGAGTTCTCGAAGACGATCCAGCACATCACCGAGGACACCGGCACGGAGATCAGCCCCTCCGCGATGTGGGAGACGTTCTGCGGCGAGTACTTCAAGGAGAACGGTCGCGTCCAGCTCCTCGGCCACGAGGTCACGACGAGCGACGACGGCGCCAAGATCACCGCGCAGGTGCTGGTCGACGGTGAGCACCGCACGATCCAGGGCGAGGGGAACGGTCCGATCGCTGCATTCGTGCACGGCCTCGAGGTGTGCACCGGCATCAAGGCGGACGTCCTCGACTACACCGAGCACTCCGTGACGGCGGGTTCGGATGCGCAGGCGGTCGCCTATGTGGAGGTCCAGGGCCCGGACGGCGTCGTGCGCTGGGGAGTGGGCGTGCACGAGAGCATCCTCACGGCGAGCCTCCGCGCCGTGGTGAGCGCAGTAAACCGGTTGTCATAAGACGCGTCGCGATCGCACTCGTCGTTGCCGTCCTGCTCGCAGGATGCGGCAAGGACTCCCGCCCTTCGGGGACCGCGAGCACGAGCGCGCCGTCGTCTTCGTCACGCGCGCCGACGGGCGGGGTCGGCGCGCCCGGCGTCGGCGATCCGTACTTCGCCGACCTCGGGAACGGCGGCTACGACGTCACGCACTACGACCTGACGCTGCAGGTCGTTCCCGTGTCGAACAGCCTCGACGCGACCGCGATCATCGACGCCAACGCGACGCAAGACCTCACGCGCTTCGATCTCGACCTCACGGGTCTCGAGATCACCGGTCTGATGGTCGACGGCGAGACGGCGACGTACACGCGCAACGAGCGCGAGCTCGAGATCACACCGGCCGCGCCCTTGGCGGCGGGGAAGCCGTTCCAGGTGGCGATCGCGTACCACGGCTCGCCGGAGCCGCGGTCGACGAAGGCGGTCCCGATCGCCGTCGGCTGGATCGCGACGGGCGACTCGACGTTCACGATCGACGAGCCAGAGGGTGCGTCGACGTGGTTCCCGGCCAACGATCATCCGAGTGACAAGGCGACGTACACGTTCCACATCACGACGCCGGCAGGAACGACGGCCGTCGCGAACGGTGACCTGGTCGACAAGACCCCGAGCGCGAACGGCGACATCACCTGGACCTACGACGCGCGAGCGCCGATGGCGACGTACCTCGCGCAGGTCGCGGTGGGGAGCTTCATCCTCGAGAGCACGGCCGGACCGAACGGGATCACGATCCGCAACGCATTCGCGGCAGATGTCGCGGACGAGGCGCGGCCGCACTTCTCGCGCACCGCCGACATGTTGCAATTCTTCGGCGACGCGTTCGGGCCGTACCCGTTCGACGTCTACGGCGTGCTCGTCGTGAACGAACGGACGCAGTTCCAGCTCGAGACGCAGACGCTGTCATTGTTCGATTCGTCGTACGTCGACAGCGACCCTGGTGACGACACGACGGTCGCGCACGAGCTCGCGCACCAGTGGTTCGGCGACGACATCACGCCCGCCTCGTGGAAGGACATCTGGCTCAGCGAAGGCTTCGCGACGTACGCGGAGTGGCTCTGGCTCGAGCACACCGGTGGATCGACCGCCCACGACACCGCGCAGCGCGTTCGCGATCGGCTCGGTTCGCAGACGCCGCAGACCGGCGACCCGGGAGTGGACCACATGTTCGACGTGCCCGCGGTCTACGCGCGCGGCGCGCTCACGCTCGAGGCGGTGCGTCGCACCATCGGCGACGACGCCTTCTTCACGGCCCTGCGCACCTACGCGTCGCGCTTCGCCGGCAAGAACGTGACGACGAACGACTTCATCGACGTCGTCGACGGCGCGTCAGGCCGCGATCTGCACGACCTGTTCGATCAGTGGCTCTACCGAGCGGAGGTGCCGGCTCTGCCCGCTTCGTAGGTCGCGATGTCGTCCTCGTGCTGGAGCGTGAGGCCGATGTCGTCGAGGCCCTCGAGGAACCGGTGCCGCACGGAGTCGTCGAGCGGGAAGTCCGTGGCGAGTCCGATCGCAGGCGCTTCGAGCGTGCGCCGCTCGACGTCGATCGTGAGCTCGAGCGTGGGGTCGTCCTCGATCGCCTGGAGCAGCTGGGCACCGACCTCCGGTGGGACCACGACGGGTACCAGGCCGTTCTTCGTCGAGTTGTTGCGGAAGATGTCGCCGAAGCGCGGCGAGATCACCGCCTTGAACCCCGCCTGCTGGATCGCCCAGACCGCGTGCTCGCGTGACGAGCCAGTGCCGAAGTTCGGCCCGGCCACGAGGATCGTCGCGCCCGCGAACCGCTCGTCGTTCAGCACGAACTTGGGGTCGTCGCGCCACTCGCTGAACAGTCCCTTCTCGAACCCGGTGCGCTCGACGCGCTTGAGCCAGTCGCTCGGGATGATCTGGTCCGTGTCGACGTCGCTGCGATCGAGTGGCACGGCCGTGCCCTGCACGATGCGTACGGCTTCCATCAGTTGAGCTCCTCTGGCGTGGCGAAATGGCCGGCGATCGCAGTCGCGGCGGCGACGGCAGGGGAGACGAGGTGGGTTCGCCCGCCGCGCCCCTGGCGCCCTTCGAAGTTGCGGTTCGACGTCGACGCGCACCGCTCGCCGGGAGAGAGCGTGTCGGGGTTCATCCCGAGACACATCGAGCAGCCGGGATCGCGCCAGTCGAAGCCCGCTGCGGTGAAGACCTCGTGCAGGCCCTCCGACTCCGCTTGCCTCTTCACCGCCCACGAGCCCGGGACGATCAGCGTGCGAATGCCGGACGCGACGCGCTTGCCCTTGACGATGTCGGCCACGAGACGGAGGTCCTCGATGCGACTGTTCGTGCACGAACCGATGAACACGGTGTCCACCGCGACGTCGTGCAGCGGCGTGCCGGCCGTGAGACCCATGTACTCGAGGGCGCGTTCGGCCGCGCCGCGGTCGGCCGGATCGGAGAAGTCGTCGGGTGACGGCACGTGTCCGCTGATCGGCACGACCTGTCCTGGGTTCGTGCCCCACGACACGAACGGATGGATCTCCCCCGCATCGAGCACGACCTCCTTGTCGAACGTCGCATCGTCGTCGGTGACGAGCGTCCGCCAGTCGGCGACAGCGGCGTCCCATGCATCGCCCTGCGGCGCGAACGGCCGCCCCTTCAGGTAGTCGAACGTCGTGTCGTCGGGCGCGATGAGTCCGGCCTTCGCGCCCGCCTCGATCGACATGTTGCACACGGTCATGCGGCCCTCCATCGAGAGGGCGCGGATCGCGTCGCCGCGGTACTCGGCGATGTGACCGATCCCGCCGCCGGTGCCGATGCGACCGAGGATCGCGAGGATGACGTCCTTGGCCGTCGAACCCGCAGGAAGCGTGCCGTCGACGGTGATCGCGAGCGTCTTCGCCTTCTGCTGAGGAAGCGTCTGTGTCGCGAGCACGTGCTCGACCTCGCTCGTGCCGATGCCGAACGCCAACGCGCCGAACGCGCCGTGCGTGGACGTATGGCTGTCGCCGCACACGATCGTCATCCCCGGTTGCGTGCGTCCCTGCTCGGGGCCGATCACGTGGACGATGCCCTGACCGGGGTCGCCCATCGGATAGTTGACGATGCCGAAGTCCGACGCGTTCTTGCGCAGCGTCTCGAGCTGCTTCGCGCTGATCGGGTCGGCGATGGGTTGATCGATGTTCTCGGTCGGCACGTTGTGGTCCTCCGTGCAGATCGTGAGCTCGGGACGGCGGACCCGGCGCCCGGCCATGCGCAGGCCGTCGAACGCCTGCGGCGAGGTGACCTCGTGCACGAGATGGAGGTCGATGTAGAGGAGGTCGGGCTCGCCGTCGGCCGAACGGACGACGTGACGGTCCCAGACCTTCTCGCTCAAGGTCTTCGGAGGTTGCGACTTCGAGGGCAATGCTGGATCTCCCACATAGTGAGACAGTAATCTCGCGTTGTGGAACGCAGTGTAGGAGGGGTCGGGGTGCTCGACAAGGCGGTCGACCTCATCGACTGCCTCGTGAGCGGCCCGAAGACCCTGGCCGAGCTGGTCACTGCGACGGGCATGCCGCGTGCGACCGCGCACCGCCTCGCGGTCGCGCTCGAGCACCACGACCTCGTGCGTCGCGACGGCGACGGCCGCTTCGCGCTCGGCTTCCGTCTCGCGACGCTGGGCCGCGCCGCGCTCGACAGCGCGCCGCTCGCGGCCCTCGCCCGTCCTGCGCTGGCGTGGCTGCGTGACGAGACCGAGGAGAGCGTGCAGCTCTACGTGCGCGACGGCGAGCACCGCGTGTGCGTCGAGTCGCTCGAGTCGCCGCACGGGTTGCGCACGATCGTCGCCGTCGGTGCGGCGTTGCCGCTGGACGTGGGGTCCGCCGGCAAGGTGCTGCGCGGCGACGCGATCGCGGCGCGAGGGTGGCTGGAGAGCGTCGAGGAACGCCAAGCCGGCGTCGCCTCGGTGAGCGCCCCGGTGCGTGACCGCAGTGGGCAGGTCATCGCCGCGGTCGGCGTGTCCGGACCCATCGAGCGCACGACCCGCAAGCCGGGGACGCGCTACGGCACCGCCGTCACCCGCGCCGCCTCCATGATCGAGTCCGCCTTCGCCTGACGTCCCGAGTCTCCGAATCGCGCGTGGGGCGACCGCGACGGTGGCCTGACGCGGGGAAAATTCGACCGTCGCAGGATTCGCGCGCTGGACGACCTCGTTGGTCGCTGGGCGCGCGGAGAATGGCGGTCCGAGCGAGTCGACGACGAGAAGGAGAGGCGGACGCGATTCGCGCGTACGGCTACCGGGTTGGTCGCCGTACGCGCGAATCCTTCGACCCGGCGATTCTCCGCGCGCTGGACCACCGAGACGGTGGCCCACGCTCCGAATCGGAGAATCGGAGCGCGGGCGAGCAGAGCGGGGCGGGGGTGGCCGGGTGGCCGAGGGGGTCAGGTGCGGCGGGTGACCATGTCGACGGCTTGGAGCAGCGCGGGGACGAAGGCGCGCGGGTTGCGGACGCAGGCGCCGTGGTCGCCGTTGACCGGGATCACCAGCGCTCCGGGGATCGACGCCGCGAGCCGTCGTTGCCGATCGGGCGACACGAGTCCGTCCTGTGTCGTGACGACGACCGCGGTCGGCACGTCGACGTCGCCGATCCAGTCGCGTGACGAGAACCGCATCACCGCGCCCGCCGCTTCGGCGATGGCGGCGGGGTCGCCGCTCTGGATCTCGTCCATGACCCAGTCCCGAGCGGGGATCTGCGCCAGCCGTTGCTCCATCACGCGGGACACGACGGCACGGCGCGCCACTCCCGGCGTGACGCGGATGCCCGCGCTGATGAAGGGCATCAAGGAGAAGAACCCGCGCTCGCGTCCACCGCTGAAGCTGCGCGCCGTTGCACACAGGACCATCCCGCGCACGAGCGAGCGATGCCGATGCCACAACAGCTGCGCGATCGGACCTCCCATCGAGTAGCCGACGGCCGTCAGTCTCGTGAGGCCGAGCACATCCGCGAGTGCGGCGACGTCGTCGGCGCAGTCGGCGAGCCGGAAGTGTCGCGTCCCGATGCCGTGCCCGTGTCCTCGATGGTCGATCGCGATCACGCGGTAGCGCCGAGCCAACGGCGAGAAGCACCACAACCAGTTGAGCCCGCCCGTTGCGCTCAAGCCGTGCAGCAGCACGAGCGCAGGCGCGTTGCGCGGCCCGGTCTCCCTGATGAACGTGGTGCCCCGACCGGGAAGGTCGACGAACCTTCCAGCGGGGACGACCGAAGGGGGTGCGACGACCGTGTCAGCCCTCGAGGGCGACGATCTCGACCTTGAGCGTCCGCGCCGGCGCCTCGAAGTCGACGACGTCACCGACCCGGTGACCGATCAGCGCCTGCCCGAGCGGTGATCCCGGGGAGATCACCTCGAGGTCGTCGTGCCGCTCCTCGATCGACCCGATCAGATAGCGCTCGACGTCGTCGTCGCCCTCGTAGCGGATCGACACGACGGACCCCGTCGCGACGACTTCGCTGTCACCGCCCTCGACGATCTCCGCGTTCTTGATGAGCGCCTCGAGATGGCGGATGCGGCCCTCCATCTTCCCCTGCTCTTCCTTCGCGGCGTGGTAGTCGCCGTTCTCCGAGAGGTCGCCGAGCTCGCGAGCCGCCTCGATCTTGCGGGCGATCTCGACCCGGCCGCGGGTGGTGAGGTCGTCGTGCTCCTGTTGCAAGCGATCGAAGGCCGCCTTCGAAAGCTGATGGGTGTCGGCCATCTGGCCAGGCTATCTTGGGGTCGATGTCGCTCTCGCTGACGACCGTCATCATCATTCCGTAGCGCACGCGACCCATTCGCGTGCGCGTTCGACCGTCCGCCTCGGCGGGCGGTTTCTCGTTTTCTGGGAGACTTTCGAGCGTGCCTCACAAGATCGGCGTCATCGGTGGAGACGGCATCGGCCCCGAAGTGGTGGCCGAGGCCCTCAAGGTCGTGCGCGCCGCCGGTGTCTCCCTCGACACCGTCGACTACGACCTCGGCGGCAGCCGCTACCTGAAAGACGGCGTCGTGCTGACCGATGACATCGTCGACGAGTGGCGAGGGCTCGACGCGCTGCTGGTGGGTGCGGTCGGGACGCCGGAGGTCCCCCCCGGTGTCATCGAGCGCGGCCTCCTCCTCAAGATGCGCTTCGACCTCGATCTCTACGTCAACCAGCGCCCGTTCGTGCTGCCGGACCGCAACATCGACTTCATCGTCATCAGGGAGAACACCGAGGGCACCTACGCGGGCGAGGGTGGGTTCCTGCGCAAGGGCACACCGCACGAGATCGCCACGCAGGGATCGGTCAACACGCGCATGGGCGTCGAGCGCTGCATCCGGTACGCCTTCGAGCTGGCGCAGAGTCGCTCGCGGAAGCACCTCACGCTCGTGCACAAGACGAACGTCCTCACGTTCGCCGGCGACCTGTGGCAGCGCACGTTCGACATCGTCAAGGCCGAGTACCCGGACGTGCAGACCGCGTACAACCACGTCGACGCCGCGTGCATCTACTTCGTGCAGTCGCCCGAGCAGTACGACGTCATCGTCACGGACAACCTCTTCGGCGACATCCTCACGGACCTCGGCGGCGCCGTGTCCGGCGGCATCGGGTTCGCGTCGTCCGGCAACCTCAACCCCGATCGCACAGGTCCGTCGATGTTCGAGCCCGTGCACGGATCGGCACCCGACATAGCGGGACAGAACAAGGCGAACCCCATCGCCGCGATCCTCAGCGCGGCGATGATGCTCGACTTCCTCGGCGAGACCGACGCCGCCGCGCGCGTGCGCAAGGCGTGCGCCGATCAATCCTCCGTCAGCGGTACAACCCAAGCGATCGGCGACGCCGTCGCCGCACGCGTCTAGCCAGGAGCACAGCGGACATGCCCATCACCCCCACCGACAAGATCTGGATGAACGGCGAGCTCATCCCGTGGGACGACGCGAAGATCCACGTGCTCACGCACACGCTGCACTACGGCATGGGCGTCTTCGAGGGCATCCGTGCCTACGAGACGTCGCGCGGTCCTGCCGTGTTCCGCCTGACCGATCACATCGAGCGGCTGCACAACTCGGCGCGCATCCTCATGATGGACCTGCCGTACTCGGTCGAGGAGCTCGTCGACGCCGTGAAGCTGACGGTGCGCTCGACCGGGTTGCCCGGTTGCTACATCCGGCCGATCGCGTACTTCGGATACGGCGAGATGGGACTGAACACGCTGCCGTGCTCCGTCGACGTCGCGATCGCGTGCTGGCCCTGGGGCGCGTACCTCGGCGACGACGCCGCCACGAAGGGCGTGCGCATGAAGATCAGCTCGTGGACGCGCCACGACCACAACACGATGCCGCCCGCGTCGAAGACCACCGGCAACTACGTGAACTCGTCGCTCGCCAAGGTCGAGGCGCTCAAAGCCGGTTACGACGAGGCGATCATGCTCAACCCCGACGGGCTCGTGGCCGAGTGCACGGGCGAGAACATCTTCGTCGCACGTCACGGCGTGCTCATCACGCCGCCGCTCGCGTCCGGCGCGCTCGAAGGCATCACGCAGAGCTCGGTGATGACGATCGCGCGCGACCTCGGCTACGAGATCCGCGTCGGTGAGCTCGCGCGCAGCGACCTGTACATCGCCGAAGAGATGTTCGTGTGCGGGACGGCCGCCGAGGTGAGCGCGGTGAACTCCGTCGACGATCGTCCGATCCCGTGCCCCGGTCCGATGACGACCGCGATCGCGCAGGAGTACGGCCGCGCCGTGCGGGGCGAGGTCGACCGGTACAAGGAATGGGTCGAACATGTCGCCGAGTGACGCGACGCGCCCGTTGCCGGCGCGCGTCGACATCTTCGACACGACACTTCGCGATGGCGCGCAGTTCGAGGGCATCAGCCTCACGGTCGAGGACAAGTTGCGGATCGCGCAGCAGCTCGACTGGCTCGGTGTCGCGTTCGTCGAGGGCGGCTACCCGCAGGCGAACCCGAAGGATGAGGAGTTCTTCCGCCGTGCGAAGACGGAGCTGGCGTTCGAGACCGCCACGCTCGTCGCGTTCGGATCGACGAGGCGCCCGCTCGGCAAGGTCGACGTCGACCCGACGCTGCATGCGCTCGTCGATGCCGGCGCGCCGATCGCGTGCATCGTCGGAAAGTCGTGGGACTTCCACGTCACGGAGGCGCTGCGGACGACGCTCGACGAAGGTGTCGCCATGGTCGGCGAGTCCGTGAGGTTCCTGCGCGACGAAGGGCTGCGCGTGTTCTTCGACGCGGAGCACTGCTTCGACGGGTACAAGCACAACCCCGAGTACACGTTGCGAGTGCTCGAAGCGGCGGCGACGAACGGCGCCGAGGTGCTCGTCATGTGCGACACCAACGGCGGCTCGCTCCCGCACGAGGTGATGCGGATCGTCGGCGAGGTGCACGACTACTTCGGCAACGACGTGCAGCTCGGCATCCACACGCAGAACGACACCGGCTGTGCAGTCGGGAACTCGATCGCTGCGGTCGTGTCCGGCGCGACGCAACTGCAGGGCACCGTCAACGGGTACGGCGAGCGAACCGGCAACGCCAACCTGATGACGTGCATCCCCGACCTCGAGCTGAAGATGGGCGTGCGCTGCCTGCCGGAGGGGCGACTCGAACGACTCACCGCGGTCAGTCGACACGTCGCCGAGCTCGTGAACCTGCCGCCCCACGACGCCGACCCGTACGTCGGCGCGTCTGCGTTCGCGCACAAGGGTGGGCTGCACACCTCTGCGCTCGGCAAGGCCGGCGGCGCCACGTACGAGCACGTCGATCCGGCGTCCATCGGCAACCACACGCGCGTGCTGGTGTCGGACCTCGGCGGCCGTGCCGGGATGTCGATGAAGGCGCAGGAGTTCGGCATCGATCTCGACGATCGGTCCGCCGGTGAGCTCACGGAGGAGCTCAAGCGGCTCGAAGCGGAGGGCTTCGTCTTCGAAGCGGCCGACGCGTCACTCGAGCTGCTGATGCGACGAGCGACCGGATGGGCGCCCCCGTGGTACGAGCTCGAGGGGTACCGCGTCACGACCTACAACCGCGCCGGCGCAGTCGAGACCGAAGCGACGATGAAGATCTGGATCGGCAACGAACGGCACATCGCGGTCGGCGAGGGCAACGGCCCCGTGAACGCGCTGGACGGCGCGTTCCGCCGTGCGGTGGGCAAGCAGCTGCCTGCCCTGTCGAACGTGCACCTCACCGACTTCAAGGTCCGCATCCTCGACACCGAGGCGGACACCGACGCCGTGGTGCGCGTCCTGATCGAGTCGACCGACGGCGACGCCGTGTGGACCACGATCGGCGTGTCGACGAACGTCATCGAGGCGTCATGGCAGGCGCTCAACGACGCCTACCTCTACGGATTACTGCGAGCGTCAACTCCCTCCTAGGCTGGGTCGGCAATGGCCGCCCCCGAGTACGTCCCCGTCAAGCCGATCGACGACGTCCGGACGTACGAGAGCCCGCCTCGCCGCCCGGATCCGTGGCTCGCCACCCGTCCTGGCGATCTCGACGGGAACAACCCGCGCGGCACGCGCTTCGGGAACATGGGCCCGGACCAGGGGTACGGGCTCGTGCTCGCGAAGCGCTTCGTCGACCAGCTCCACCTCGAAACCGGTGAGAACGCGGACGACGCGATCGAGGGCGCGCTGTCTGTCGCATTGAAGCGCGCGTCGATCCTTGGTCGTGCGCCCGTGATCCACGACTTCACGATCGCGTACACCGTCTGGGGCTTCCTCGACGCGTCGCCCGACGCGCAGCTCGTCGCAACCCGCCGGCGCGCGTTCGACGAGGCTGCCCTCCCCGGTCACTACGCCGAGCGGCAGCTGATCGCGGCGGCCGTGTCCGAGGACGTCCTACGCATGTCGCACACCGCGGTCGTCGAGCAGCACAAGCGCGACTGGCGCTCGTTGCTCGATCTCACCGTGTTCGACAGCAGCCATGGCTGAGGAGCCGAGCGTCCTCGAGCGGCACCGCCGCGCGGTGGCGGGGTTCGACAGCGTCGTGGATGCCGCAGCGAGCGACAGTGCGGTGTGGTCGCGGCCGACACCCTGCGAGGGTTGGACAGCAGCCGACGTCGTGATGCACGTCGCCGGCGTCCACCACCGCGTCGCAACCGAGCTGGGCTCGCAGTGCGAGCTGCCGGCATCGAAGGATCCCACGGAGCTCGTCGCCGGATGGCACCGCATCCGCGACGCGGCCGTGCGCACCTTGGCGGAGCCGGGAGCACTGGACACCGAGATCAAGATGGGCCCCGGCGTGATGAAGGCAGGCCAGTTCGCCAACATCCTGATGACGGACACGCTCGTGCACACGTGGGACCTCGCACGCGCCGTCGGGGCCTCCGAGCAACTGGACCCCGAGCTGGTGAAGCGCGCCCACGAGGCAGCCATCCCGCTCGAGAAGATGCTCCGGTCAGGAACGGCATTCGGTCCGGCGGTCGCGGTCGACGACGATGCCGACCCGCAGACGAAGATGCTCGCGTTCTTCGGGCGCGATCCTCGTTGAGCATCCGAGTTCGGTTCGCACCGTCGCCGACGGGATACCTGCACGTCGGCGGTGCGAGCAGCGCGCTGGCGAACTGGATGTACGCGCGGAAGGAGGGCGGCGAGTTCCTCTTGCGCATCGAGGACACCGACACGGAGCGGAACCGTCCGGAGCTCACGGACAACATCCTCGACATGCTGCGGTGGCTCGGACTCGAGTGGGACGGTGACGCCGTCCGGCAATCCGATCGCGGCGATCTGTACCAGTCGGCGGCCGAGAAGCTGCGTGCCGGGGGGCGCGCGTACTACTGCGAGTGCACGGCGGAGCAGGTGCAGGCGCGCAACAAGGCCGCCGGCGGCAAACCGGGGTACGACGGGTACTGCCGCGACCGCGGTCTCGAGCCCGGCCCGGGACGCGCGCTGCGCTTCCGCGCTCCGGACGACGGCGTGACGTCCTTCGACGACGTGATCCGGGGGACCGTGAGCGTCGGCAACGACACGATCGAGGACTTCGTGCTGCTCCGTTCCAACGGAACACCGACGTTCTTGCTCGCCAACATCGTCGACGACGCCGACATGCAGATCACACACGTGCTGCGCGGTGAGGAACATCTCAACGGCACCCCGAAGTACCTGTTGCTCAGGGACCCGCTCGGCCTCGACTACCGGCCCGTGTTCGGACACCTCCCGCTGCTCGTCAACGAACAGCGCAAGAAGCTCTCGAAGCGCCGCGACGACGTGTCGGTGGAGGACTACAAGAACCGCGGGTTCCTGCCGGAAGCGATGCGCAACTACCTCGCGCTGCTCGGATGGGGCCCGCCTGACGGGGTCGAGGTGCGACCGATCGACGAGATGATCGATCTCTTCCGCATCGAGGACGTCAACCCGTCACCCGCGCTGTTCGACATCAAGAAGCTCACGTTCGTCAACGGCGAGTGGATCAGGCGCCTGTCGGCCGACGACTTCCTCGCGCGCGCTCGCGACTTCGTGGACTCGCCGGCGCTCGACGCGCTCGCCCCACTCGCGCAGGAGCGCGTGAAGGTGCTCGACGAGCTCCCCGAGTACTTCGACTGGCTCGACGCTCCTGCTGACGATCCACGTTCGTGGGACAAGGCGATGAAGCCACCGCTCGCCGCGCAGGCCCTCGACGCGGTCCTCCAGTCCTACGAGGGTGCGCCGTGGAACCGCGACGAGCTGCACGCGCGGTTCATCGCGATCGCAGAGGAGCTCGAGGTCAGCCCGCGGAAGGTCGACGCGCCGTTGCGCGTGGCGACCACGGGGCGCACCGTCGGGCTGCCGTTGTTCGACGTCCTCGAGTACCTCGGCCGCGACGAGACGCTCGCTCGCGTGCGCGCTGCTCGAGTCCGGCTCGGGTGACGCGCCGCCGCGTCCTCCGCATCGCGCTGCTGGTCGGCAGCCTGCTCGGCCTCTACATCGTCGTCACGTTCTTCCAGGTCTGGTACGCATCGCATCAGGACGACGCCAAGGACGCGCAAGCGATCGTCGTGCTCGGCGCCGCGCAGTTCAACGGGCGGCCGTCCAAGGTCCTCACCGCCCGCCTCGACCACGCGGCAGATCTCTACGCGCAGCACTACGCGCCGCTCATCGTCGTGACCGGTGGCAAGCAACCCGGCGACCAGTTCACCGAAGCGGAGGCGTCGGCGAACTACCTCGCGACGAAGGGGATCCCAGACGGTGCGATCTTGCGGGAGAACACGAGCACGAACTCGTACGACGAGCTCGCCGCGACGGCGCGATTCCTGCACGATCGTGGCGTCACCGATGTGTTGCTCGTCTCGGATCCGTTCCACGCCTACCGCATCGCATCGATTGCCGATGCCGTCGGCCTGCACGCGCGAGTCTCGCCGACGCCGACGAGCCCGGTGCACGGACTCGACAACGCGCGCGCGTTGCTGCGGGAGACCGCCGCGGTGGCGGTCGGTCGCCTCGTCGGTTACGACCGCCTCGACCGCTGGCTGAGCTGACCTCTTCCTGACGAACGCTTGGGCGATTCCTTGGCGTCACGCCCGGAAATCGCCCAAACGTCGTAGTGGGGCAGCTGAGCTGAGCGGCTCGTTCAGCTGAGCTGAGCGAGCAGCACCGTCACCTGACGACCGGTTGCGGAGTCGCTGTCGATCGTGTCGGGATCCGAGACCGCCACCGTGCCGCTCACCTCGACCGTGAGCGGTCCGTTGATGTTGACGCCACCATCGACGTTGCGGAGGTCGATCAACAGCGTCGACGTCCCGTTCGATCCGTTCGTCGTCGTGGTGCCGAGCAGGCGACCCGCGGCGTCGTACACGGACGCGACGTACTCGAAGCCGTTGACGCCCGCGGTCGCGAGCGACGGGTAGGCGACGTCGACCTTGAGTGCCTTGATCGATCGCGAGATGGTGAAGTCGAAGTTCTTGGTGTCGGAACCACCGACCGTCACCGGCGGCGAGTCCCACACCCACACGTCCGACCGCTGCGTCCGGAACGGGTACGAACCGAGGACCGCGGCGTCCCGAGCCCGCTGCTTCGTCGCGAGCTGGCTCGGCGTGCGGGCCGCCTTGACGGCGGCGGCGAGATCGACGTGTCCGTAGCCGACCTGCCAGAACGGCGCGACGGCGGTCTTCGCGTTGTTCATCACCGGGACAGCCGTGACTTGCAGCGCCATGCGCACCTGTTCCGGCGTGAGCGACGGGTTCGCCTGCGAGAGCACGGCAGCCGCGCCGGCGACGTGCGGGGACGCCATGCTCGTTCCCGACGCTTCGGTGTTCTCGCCGGGAGGGCACGGGCCGACGACGGTGCCGGTCGTGTCACACGTCGAGGAGATCTGGTCACCGGGGGCGGTGACGTCCGGGTGGTAGAGCCCGATGCGAGATCCGGTGAACACGTTGTGGCCGTCAGCGTTGATCGGGACGTCCTGCGAGTTGTCGTACTCGGCGCCGTTCGACGAGAAGTCGGCGCGCACCTTGTCGACGCTGTCGGCTGCGACGCTGATGACCCACGGCGGCATCGAGAAGGGGTTCTGGCTCACCTCTGCCTCGTCACCACCGGCGTTGCCCGACGCGAACACGACGGTGATGCCGCGGTTGACGGCGTAGCGCGTCGCGACGTTGACCGGATCCTTCGGGTCGTAGGCACGGAACGCGTTGCCCCACGAGTTGTTGGCGACATCGATGCCCCACTCGGGATGGTCGAGCATGTGGTCGTACGCGGAGACGACAGCGGTGGTGAACAGCACTTCGCCGATCGAGTAGCAGACGAGCGACGCATCCGGCGCCACTCCGAGGTGATCAGGGCTCGTGGTGCCGTCCGCGGCGATGATGCCGGCGACGTGCGTGCCATGACCACTGCCGAGGTCGCTGTTGTTGTTCGGCAGCATCTCGATCGGGACGACGAGTGCGCCGTCACCGGCCTTCCTCGGGTCCGGCGGCATGTTCCCGTACTCCGGACCGAAGAGCATCACGTTGTGCGCCACGTGGTCGGCGAGATCGGGATGTGTCGCGTCGCAACCGGAGTCGACGACCGCGACGGTCACGCCCTTGCCCGTGAAGCCCGCGGCTCGCGTCGCGGCGCCGCCCATCGCGTCCGACGACGCGGTGTCGAGGAGCTCGATGCGCTCGTCCGGATACACGTCGTCGACGACGCCGGTCGTCACGGCCTCTGCGAGCGTTGCGACCGGTCCGCGGACGATGGCGAGCGGCAACTGCGTCATCGCCTGCACGTCGAGCCCGAGTGCCTCCAGCGTCGCGACCCGTGCCGTGCTCGGAACGTCGGCGAACGTCGCGATCCCGACGGCGTCGCCCGACGTCTGATCGGCGAGCAGCCGGGTGAGCCCTGCCTTCGCGCTGGTGACGGCGGTGTCGAGCGTGCTCGCCCGCACGCCGACCGCACTGCTGGCTGCGAGCGCCACGCCGAAGGCGGCCGCTGCAAGACGACGAAGCTTCACGATCTGGTCCCTCTCCCTGGTGCACCGTCCGCCCGTGTCGAGGGGGAGTTCGCCGCCCGCTTGGCAAATCCTGCGCGCGGCCGCTCGGGTAAGGTGACCGCTCCACCTTCGGGGGTGGTGTAATCGGTAACACGACAGGTTCTGGCCCTGTTATTGGGGGTTCGAGTCCTCCCCCCCGAGCACCGTTGCAACATCGAAGCCGCAGGTCACCGCCTGCGGCTTCTGCGCGCAAGGGCGACGTTCTCGACGGAACGCGCCCGGCCGACGGAATACCCCCCAGGGGTATATGGTTCCGAGGTCGGAGGAGCTGACCATGGACCATCACGACCACGCCCAACACGGACATGCGAGCCACGCGGAGCTGTTCCGCCGCCGCTTCTGGGTGAGCCTCGTGCTCACCGTCCCGACGCTGCTCTACAGCTCGATGGTGCAGGAGTGGCTGGGCTTCACCGCCCCCGAGTTCTCCGGGGACACGCTCGTCGCGCCCCTGTTCGGTACCGCTGCGTTCGCGTGGGGTGGGCCGGTCTTCCTGCGCGGCGGCTGGGAGGAGCTGCGCGCTCGGCGACCCGGGATGATGCTGCTGATCTCGATGGGGTTGCTCGTGGCCTTCGGCGCGTCGATCGGCACGGAGGTCGGATGGATCGACGTCGACCTGTGGTTCGAGCTCGCCACGTTGGTGACCGTGATGCTCCTCGGACACTGGTTGGAGATGAGTGCCATCAGCCAGGCCCAGGGCGCGCTCGTGGCGCTCGCCGCGCTGCTGCCCGACGTTGCTGAGCGTGTCACCGCCAGCGGCGCTGTCGAGGCGGTCGGCCTCGACGAGCTGCGCGTGCGCGATGTGGTGTTGGTGCGCGCTGGCGGGCGAGTCCCCGCAGACGGCGTGGTCGTGGACGGCCGAGCCGAGTTCGACGAATCGATGATCACGGGGGAGTCGAGGCCCGTCCTCAAGCAGGTCGGTGAGCGCGTCGTGGCGGGCACGGTGTCGACGGACTCGGCCGTCCGTGTCGAGATCGATGCTGTCGGCGACGACACCGCGCTCGCAGGGATCCAGCGTCTCGTGGAGGAAGCGCAGACCTCACACTCGCGTGCCCAAGCGCTGGCCGATCGATTTGCTGCGCTTCTCTTCTACGTCGCGGCGGGCGCCGGCGCGATCACATTCGTCGCGTGGGCGGCCCTCGGCGAGGTCGACCACGCGGTCGAACGCACGGTCACCGTCCTCGTCATCGCGTGCCCGCACGCGCTCGGGCTCGCCATTCCATTGACGATCGCCGTCTCGACGGGCATCTCCGCGCGCGCCGGAATCATCGTCAAGGACCGTCTCGCACTCGAACGGATGCGGACAGTGGACACGGTGCTGTTCGACAAGACCGGCACCCTGACCGCCGGGCGACACGCGCTCACCGGCATCGCCGGTCACGGTCTGGACGAAGACGACCTGCTCGCCGTGGCGGCGGCTGTCGAAGCCGACAGCGAGCATCCCTTGGGGCGCGCGATCGTCGGGGCGGCCGACGAGCGAACGGTCGCGCTGCCGAGAGCAACGGAGTTCCGATCGATCCCGGGCCGAGGCGTGGAAGCAACCGTCAACGGCACGGTCGTCGCGGTCGGCGGGCCTGCGTTGCTACGCGAACGAGGGTTGGCGGAGCCCGCGGACATCGCGGCGCGCACGGACGAGTGGCGACACCGTGGTGCATCGGTGCTCCACGTCGTGCGCGACGACGAGGTCGTCGGTGCGGTCGCACTCGAGGATCAGATCCGGCGCGAGTCACGCGAGGCGGTCGACGCATTGCACGAGCTCGGCGTGCAAGTCGTGATGATCACCGGTGACGCCCGGCAGGTTGCCGACGCGGTGGGCGCCGACCTCGGCATCGACGAGGTTCTGGCCGAAGTCCTGCCCGAGGACAAGGACCACGCGGTGACCGAGCTGCAACGGCGGGGTCGGCGAGTGGCCATGGTCGGCGACGGCGTGAACGACGCGCCAGCGCTCGCGCGCGCCGATGTCGGGATCGCGATCGGTGCGGGGACCGACGTCGCCATCGAGTCCGCAGGTGTGGTGCTCGCGTCGAGCGACCCGCGGAGCGTCGTCGGCGTCATCCGTTTGTCGCGCTCCAGCTATCGCAAGATGGTCCAGAACCTCGCGTGGGGAGCCGGGTACAACCTGTTCGCCATCCCGCTCGCGGCCGGTGTGCTCGCCTTCGCAGGCATCACGCTGTCGCCCGCCGTCGGAGCTGTGCTCATGTCCGCGTCCACCGTCGTGGTTGCGCTGAACGCGCAACTGCTGCGCCGGCTCGACCTCCGCCGCCCGCCCACGGTCGCTCCGGCCGTCGCAGCCCCGCGTCGGGGCTCACGGTCACCGGCCGACGATGCGTTGCACGGTCGCGAGTCCATCGTCGGTGCCGGGCCAGTGCCGGCGAATCGCGTCCAGCCCCGCTGACCGGCCCACCGATCGCAACACGAGACTCGCGACGACCGCATCGTCCGCGTATCCGATCACCGGAAGGAAGTCTGGGATCAGATCCACGGGGCACACGAGATAGCCGAGCAGGAGCCACAGTCGCACTCGGAGCGCGCGGGGCAACGTCCGGTCGGCGGCGAGTCGCCGCGTGAGGCGGATCACATCTGGCACGATCCGCAACGCCTCCCGAATGGCGCCGTCGTCAGGACGCGATCGCCACAGCACCGCGGCAAGGACGATCCACGAAAGCGCAACTGTCGCAACGACCGCGGTGAGAGCGCGCCACAACACGATCGGTCAATCAGCTGCTCGCCACGCGTCGGGGCTCAACCGTCGCTCGGATTCGGCACCGTGACCGTCTGGGGGTCGATGGTCACGCCCGCGTTGATGCGTTGCGCGGTGTCGCGGAACTCGTTGATCTCGGTCGCCTGCACATAGGCCATGAGCTGCGCGAGATCGCGTGTGCTGGCGTTCGTCGCGTGCCGGTACGCGTAGTCCGCCATGTGCACGCCACCGCGGTGGTGGTTGCTCATGAGTGCCAGGAACATCGCGTCGGCCTCGGCGCCTCTCGCGTCCTGCAGTTGTTTCATCTGCTCGGCGCTTGCGAGGCCGGGCATCTCCGCGATCGGTACAGGCATTCCCATCCACGCCATCGCCGTCTCGTTCGGCGCTGTCGTGTAACCCCACTCGTCGAGCTTCGTGGTCATCACTCCGACTTCGTACGACTGACGACGCACGATCTCCGTCGCGAACGCGACGACGATCGAGTTCTCGCCGTTGGCCTGTTCGAACAGCGCCATCGAGATCGCTTGGTCGTGGTGGTGGATCATGTCCCGGTAGAAACCGGCGTCGACCGAGGCATCGCCCGGCGGTCCTGCGTGACCGATCCAGTGCCCCGCTGCGCCGGCGAGGAAGGCGAACGCGATGACGAGGGTGATCGCCTTCGGCCACGTGATCCCCCAGAACGGCAGCTCGAGGTCGTCGTCCAGATCCTCAGCACCGTCGACGTCGCCCGCGCCGTCGTCGACGGTTGCATCCACCGTCAGAGCTTCGCTGCTCAGTCGTCGTCGTTGCCACCTACCCGCCTGCCGTCGTCCTGCACGCACTGCTCATAGCCCGCACGAAACGCTTCGCGGGCGAGCTCGTGACGATTCATCGAGTACAGGTTGCGATTGGCCCAGTCGCGCGCATGACGCTCGACTTTGTCGGACGTGCGATCGCTGTCGTTCATTTCCGCCGACCTCCGAGGCACAACATCCCGCAAGATCGTGCGTATCCGATCGGACACGTCTCGATACCGCCGCATCGTGTTCAATACCCCTGGGGGGTATGATCGGTTGCCATGCCGGGCTACACGGACCACAAGGCCGCCGTCCAACGACGACTCCGCCGCATCGAGGGGCAGGTGCGCGGGCTGCAACGCATGGTGGACGAGGACAAGTACTGCATCGAGGTCCTCGACCAGGTCGCCGCAGTCACGAAGGCGTTGCAGGCGGTGGCCATCGAGCTGCTCGACGACCACCTGTCGCATTGCGTCGCCGACGCGATGACGTCCGGTGGCAAGGACGCAGAGGAGAAGGTGGCCGAGGCATCCGCCGCGATCGCCCGCTTGGTTCGGTCGTGAGCAACGTCTCCGACAGCCTGCGAGAGGCGTTCTTCATGTTCTGGGAGACGCTCTGGGCGCTCGTGCTCGGGTTCGGGTTGTCCGGTGTCGTGCAAGCCTTCGTGTCGAAGGACGACATGCAGCGTCTGCTCGGGGACCATCGTCCGCCCGCGGTTGCGCGCGCGACCGGCTTCGGGATGGTGTCGTCGTCGTGCTCCTACGCAGCGTCCGCGATGGCGAAGTCGCTGTTCCAGAAGGGCGCGGACTTCTCGAGCTCGATGGTGTTCATGTTCGCGTCGACGAACCTCGTCCTCGAACTGGGCATCGTGCTGGCGATCCTCATGGGTTGGGAGTTCGCGGCAGCGGAGTTCGTCGGCGGTCCGATCATGATCGTGTTGCTCGTCGCCCTCGGCGCGGTCTTCTTCGGGCGCGACGAGATCCGCGCCGCCCGCGATCGGCTCAGCGGCACGGACGTGAGCGGACGCGACCACCGCGAGATGAGCGGCGTGAGCGACGAGCGGCAGGCAGAGCTCGATCGCGCGCCCTGGCGGCAGAAGCTTGCCTCGAAGGCGGCGTGGTCCGACGCGGCGAGCTACACGATCGCTGACGTCAAGATGCTCCGTAAGGAGCTCGTCATCGGCTACGGCGTGGCCGGCGTCCTCGCGGTCGTCGTGCCGATGGACGTGTGGAGCAACGTCTTCCTGTCCGGGCACGGCTTCTGGACCACGCTCGAGAACGTCTTCCTCGGACCGGTGATCGCATGCATCACGTTCGTGTGCTCGGTGGGGAACGTGCCGATGGCCGCCGCGCTGTGGCACGGAGGCATCGGCTTCGGCGGCGTGATCAGCTTCATCTTCGCCGACCTCCTCGCGTTGCCGCTCGTCTTGATCTACCGCAAGTACTACGGGCCCCGTCTCGCGTCGAAGCTCGTGCTCGTCTTCTGGGCCGTGATGTCCGCCGCCGGACTCGCCGTCGAGGGAATCTTCTCCGCGTTCGACCTCGTGCCGACGACACACCCGGACGAGGTCGTGCACACCGGGTTCGAGTGGAACTACACGAGCGTGCTGAACGTGGTCTTCCTCGTCGCGTTCGCGGTCCTCTACTGGCTGCATCGCCAGCGCGAGCGGTTCGGCGGAGGTGCCGGGTACGCCTTCGATCCCGTCTGCGGCATGCAGGTGCGCACGCACGACGCGCCGGCGTTCCGGACGTTCGGGGGCCGCTCGTACTGGTTCTGCTGCGAGGGTTGCGCCGAGCGGTTCGAACGCGAACCAACGCGCTTCGCGTCGCGATGACAGAATGCCGCCGGGGGGTGGCGGGCGTGTTGTCGGTCGAAGATCTCGGGAACGGGTTGCTACGGGTCGGTGGCGAGATCGACCTGTCCTGCGCCGACGAGCTCGAACGTCACCTCTCGGCAGAGGACTGCCCGATCCTGCTCGACCTCTCGTCGGTGCAGTTCATGGACGCGAATGCCGTGCGGATCCTCCTGCGTCATCGCAAGCGCTGTGCGGAGCTCGGGAAGGAGCTCCGGCTCGTCGCGATGTCGCCCGCGGTCGATCGCGTTCTTCGGCTCGCGGGTGTGCGGGCGCTGTTGCGCAGTGGGATGAACTGAGCACCTCAGCGACGTAGCCGCGCCTCGACACGGCGTGGATCGCGATGCCGACCGAGCCCGACGAGCCTGCGCGCCGGTCATCGGAGCTCGTGTTCGAGGAGGTAGCCGCGAGCGCGCACGGTCAGGAGCCGCAAGCCGACGGAGCCGACGCGGCGCCGCAGATCGCTGATCACGGAGTTCAGCGAACGTTCGACGCAATCGGTCCACGCGGACGCCACCAGGTGGTCACGCAGGACGAGCTCGCCGAAGTGATCGACGAGCGGGCGAGCGATCGCGGCTTCGGTCGGCGACAGGGCGACCCACGCGTCCGCGTTGCGGAGGACGAGATCGTCGAGAACCGGCGCCGACGCGAGCGGGGTCCTGTAGCGACGTGCGAGTCGGTCGATGCGCAGGAAGAGGTCGCGCTCGTCGGCGGGGACGCGGATCCAGTCCTCGAGACCGATGAGCAGGCGTGGTGCGGGAACGCGTTCGGGCACGAGAAGCAGGCGCGGGATGCCTGCGTCGGCGAGCTCGTCCCTCCGAGTCGCGTCGTCGGGCCACCGCACGAGCTGCACGATCGACGTCGGCGGACGTCCCAGCGCAGCGTCGTCGAGCACGGTGGCGAACGTAACGAGGGCGCCGCGCGGTAGTGCTGCCATCGTGTGAACACTCGACGGTGACGTCCTGTCTCGAATCTGACACGCACAACGTGTTCGAACGGATGACGCATCGGGTACGTCGGATGCGATGCCAGACCTGGATTTCAGCCCGCAACGTCCGCGTCAACTGCTCGCGGTGTATCCCGACCGAGCGACCGCGCAGGCGGTGCTCGACGAGGTGCAACGGCTGCCTGGTGAGGACGGTCGTGTCGGTGACGCGCAGGACTACGTCGACTCGCTCCGTGGTGAGATGCACCAGGAGATCTCCGACAGCTACTTCGCGCCGCAAGCGGCGCTCATCGTCACCAAGGAGGCGACGAAGTCGCTGACGATCGTGTTGCCGATCGCGACGCTGATCGGTGCGATCATCGGATTGCCGTTCGCCGCGATCGGTTTCGGAGGGCTCGGCGTCGCCGCTCGCCTCGCGATCTGCGCATTGATCGGTGCGGTCGGCGGTGCGACCTGCGGGTTCATCATCGGTGCCGGCCTTGGGGTCAAAGGCCCGGAAGAGCAGGCCGCCGCACAGCGTGGTGTCACTGTGCGCGCGTGGCCGGATCACCCGCGCGTACGTGAGGTGATGTCGAAGCGCCATCCGCTGCGGCTCGACGTCGTCGACGACGCCGGCCGCCCGCTGGAGACCATTCGAACCGAGGAGCAGGACGACGACGACGGCGCGCTCGAGCGCGTCGAAGACCGTCTGCCGCAGCCCCCGGGCGGCGACTGGTCGCCCGTACGCGACGACGCAGAGCGTCACGGCCGTGCGGTCGAAGGACAGGATTTCGTGACGGAAGAACGGGACGAGCGCTGATGGGAGAACGCATGCGTGCACGTCGCGCGTCGATGCGGGCGTGGCTGAACGGCTTGACGGCATCACTCGAGCAACCGCTGATGTGCGATTGCACGGATGGGTGCGCCGGGCCGGAGTGTTCGTCACCGTTCGCAACGGACCGCACGTCGTCGAACGTGTGACACACGCGCGCGTCTGTCGGGCGTGCGTGCGGGTACCTCCGCTCGAACCCATTCGACGGAGGAGAGTGATGTCGGAACCCACCGAGACGACCACAGGCGGTGCCCTTGGGCGCGTCGTCGGCAAGGTCAAGGCGGCTGCAGGATCCCTTCTCGGCGACGACGCGTTGAAGCGTGAGGGAAACCTCCAACACGCGCAAGCCGAGGCGGAGATCCAAGCGGAGCGCGAGGCAGAAGAGAGCGAGCTCCGCCGCCGTGAGGCGGAGGTCGAACAGCAGCGCGTCGACGCAGCCGCAGAGCGCGAGCGCCTTCAGGCCGAGACCGAAGCGGAAGCCCGCCACGAGAAGATCGAGGCCGAGGAGGAGCGCCGCGAGCAAGCGGTCGAGCGCGAGGCAGCCCAGAAGAAGGCAGCCAACGAGACCCGCAAGAACGTCCAGGAGGCCGCCGCGGACGCGGCAGAGCAAGCGGCTGCGCACCGGCGTGCCGCAGAGGCCGCCGAAACGGCCCGACTCGAGAACGAAGCGCGTCAGGCCGAACGAGTGGCCGACGCCATTGACCCGGAGGTGCAGTGATGGATGCACGACGACTCGGTGGAACGGTCGTCGACGGATGGTTGCGGGTGACGCGGATCCCCGTCGACGTGATCGCGCGCGCGGTCCCGAACGGCGACACCGGGCCGCGCAACTCGGTGATGTTGCTCGTCGACCGAGCCGACGCGACCGTGCGCGACTTCGCGGGTCGCGTGCTGCGCGACGAGGAGCTCGTGCGCGACGCAGAGCGACGTCGTGTTGCCGCGGACGAGCGCGAGCGAGCGATCGCACTTCGCGTGGAGGCCGAGCGCAAGAAGCGTGAAGCCGACGCCAAGATGCGTGAGGACCAGCGTGCGGCCGAAGCCCGCCGGCAGGACGCCGAACGGGATGCCCAGGAGCGCGCCGCGCAGATCGAGCGCGAGAAGAACGAGCGTCAGCGCAAGGCGGAGGAGACCGCTCGCCAGCGCCGTCGGACCGCCGAGGAGGAGCGGCGCGAGAAGCTCGAGGAGACCGAGAAGGAAGCCAAGCGCGAGCGCCTGCGCGTGCTCGAAACCGAGGCCGAAGCCCTCGACACCGAAGAAGAGGCGCTCACTGCGGCGGACGAAGCGCAGCGGCTGCGAAAGGCTGCATCCGCGGCCAAGGCCGCCCGCAAGCGCGGCGCCTGATCCGTCGTCCTGGCGTCACCCAGTCGGCTGTCCGAACTGGGTGACGCCAGAACGTGGGTCAGCGCTCGTCGCGCGACCTGAACAGGAGCAGAAGGACGAGCGCGACGAGGAACACGGCGAGGATCGCGTACCCGCCGAGGATCGCGAGACCGTTCGTCATGCAGAGCCTCCGGTCCGGATGTCGGGCAGCGCGCGGATCGGCTCGAGGTCGTCCTTCGATCCGCTGATCTCGATCCGTCGTTCGTCGATCGAACGTACGCAGGCCCATGGGACGAACGTCCCGCGATGTCGCGCTGTCACGAGTGCGCGGATGAGCCACGGTCCTCGATTTCCCGATCGTCCGTAGCCCAGTCGACTGGCGACGCCACCCCGACCGATCACGAGACCTTCGACGCGGATCGCAGCGTCGAACCCCGTGTTCACAGGGCCGTCCTGCACGAGGCGCACGTCATGGACGTGCCCCGCGTACTCGCCGTTCGCGTCGAACACCGTGCAGGCCAGCAGCTCACTCAGGCGCATGGCCCGCTCCCGGGATCTTCGTGATGACGTGCACGCGGAACCAGTCCTCGAGGCGGTCCGACGCGAGCTCGCTGCGGTGCAGGCCGAGCCGGATGGCGCTGTCGATCGAACGGACCTGCGCCATCGGGATCGCACCGCTTCCTGACGTGCCTGGGTGGAGTCGCCGATGCAGCGCGGCCCAGCCGTGGCCGAGCCGTCCTCCGAAGCGTTCGGCGAGCACGCCGGGTCCGGAGAGGATCGCCGTCACGATCGGTTTCTCGCCCACGCTGTCGTCCGGCCAACCAGCCGGCAGCTCGATCTCGAGGTCGTCGACGTTGCCTGCGAGGTTGCCGTCACAGTCGATGAGCTGACGATCGAGCAGCTCGAGCGCAGCGTCGAGGAAGCGGCCCTGTGGCATCACGCACCTGCCTTCGTCGCGAGCATCAGCGGGATCGCCGCGACCGCGGCAACGACGACGATCACGAGGTAGATCGACGCGAGGAAGTTCGAGAGCCGTCCGTTCACCTTGTCGCCCATGTACCCGGGATCGTTCGCGACGACGAGGATCGGGAAGTACGTGAGCGGGAGCGCGACGGCAGAGAAGATCAGCGAGTACTCCGTGACCTTGATGGGGTCGATGCTCGACAAGCCGATGATGGCGGCGACGACGATCGCGGCGAGCACGACGGTGTGGAAACGCGCGGCGTCGCGCGGCTTCACGAACTTCCCCCACTGCCAACCGAAGTACTGGGCGATCGTGTAGCCACTGGACAATGCCGTCTCGAGCGCAGCGCCGAACGTCGCCGCGAAGAACGCGAGGATCACGAGCGCGAGCCCGGTCTTGCCGAGGGCGAGGCTGATCGGGAGGGCCACCTGCCCGAGGTGCTCGACGCTGATGCCGAGCGGAGCGAGATAGATGGCCGACGCCGACATGATGGCCAACGACAGCAACCCGCCCAGCGGGAAGCCGATGTAGACGTTGGCTCGGTTGATGAAGAGATCGGATCGCGTCCAGTGCTCCTCGACCGCGCCGGAGCTGAAGAAGAACACCTCGTACGGCGTCATGGCCGCGCCGAACAACGCGATCGCGTAATAGAAGTACGTCGGGAGGCCTTGGCCGGGGTCGAGCGACGGGTGCGACGCCTCGTGGAACATCGACCCCCAGTCCGGACCGGAACGGAACACCGCGACGGCGATGACGATCATCGCCAGGCCGATGAGACCGAAGACGTCCTCCATCGTCTCGAACTTCACGCGCCAGATCACGAACCACACCGCGAACGCGCACACGGGGAGCCAGAGCAGGTAGTTCACGTCGGTCGCGAGCTCCAACGCCAGCGCGACGCCGGCGATCTCGGCAGTCAGCGTCATCAGGTTCACGAAGAACGAGGCGAGCAGGTTGGCGAGCGCGAGGCGCGGCCCCAGCCGCTCCCGGATCAGGTCGAACACCGCGCGGCCCGACACTGCCGCGACGCGCCCGGCCATCTCGGCGAACAGGACGATGCCGATGATGCCGACGACCACCACCCACGCCAGGGCCCATCGGTAGCGAGCGCCGATGGCGGCGTTGGCGACGATGTCGCCGATGTCGACGAACCCGCCGATGGCGGTGAGGATGCCGAGCGTGATCGCAAGGACCTTCCTCATACGTGATGATCCTCACCGAAGGCTTCGAGCGCGTCGCCGGCCGCGCGCAACTTGTCCTGTAGCCCGATGAGCGACTCGAGGTCTGAGCGTCGCGTGGCGATGCGCGCCTCGGCGAGCAGGTCGAGCGCATCGTTGGTCACCTGCTCCACTTCGTCGCGCAGGTGGTCTGCCTGATCCGACGGGGGCTGGATGCTCTCGAACCCGCCGAGTGCCGACGACGCGTCGTCCTCGGCCTGGCTCACGAGGCGCGAGAGGAACGGGCCGAACGCGTCGTTCTCTGCCGCGGCCTGCGCAGCGAGCTCGACGGTCCGCACCGACGATCGGACGAGCTCGGTCGTCGCCACCGCCTTGTGCTGGTAGTCCGCCTCGTTGCGCGCCGGGCCGACGCATCCCATCACGATCACGAGCCCGCAGATCCCGATCAGCGCGACGAGACGACAGCTCGCCCGAGACTGTGCGTCATCGATGAACGGTCGGATACCCCTGGTGCTGCGTTACGAACCGTCTCACCGCACGCGCGACCCGTGTGGATTGTCGGCGCAGGCGATCGGCGGCGACGCCGGCATCGCCCCAACGCGCTCTCAGCCGCGCCACCTCGATGACCCTGAGGGCGCGTGCGAGCTCAGCGTGCGCCCACACCAGCCCGACGTTGCCGAGGCTGTCACCTGTCGACGGATCGAATTCCTCCGCCAGCAGGGGCGGGAGATCTGCACACAGCCGGTTCGTGCGTTCTTCGGCCTCCCCCAGCCGGCCGATGGCGACGAGCGCGGTCACGGCCCACCACGAGCACGGGACGAACGTTGCGTCGGTGCCGCTGAATCCGTCGTCGACGATCGGCGAGTAGCGACGCAGGTGGTGACCCTCGCTCAACCCCGCGAGGTGCGCGTCGACGAGCGCCGCCGCACGCTGGTCGTCACCGTCGAGCATCCCGAACATCACGATCAGCAATGCGGACGCGTCGAGCTCGTCGGCGGAACCGCCGTGCTGCTGCGGGAGGCGACCGTCCGGTTCGAGCGCGCCGAGGACACGCGCTCGCAGTTCCTCTTTCGCTCGTCGCCACGAGCGGCGACGCGTCCAGGGGCGGCGCCGTCGCGCGATCCGGATCGCTCTGTCGAGGGCGAGCCAACGCCCGATGTCTGCGGCCAACAACTCGCGTGGTTCGCGCAGCTCCCAGATCCCGCTCGTCTTGGTGTGGTCGTCGCGCGCGCATCGATCCGCGATCTCGCGAACGAGCTTCCACATCCCCGTCGTGAGACGGCCGCCTTCGCGGGTGTACGTCGAGACGGCTTCGACGACGAACCCGAGGGCGTCGTACTGGATCTGCGCGGCGGCGGCGTTCCCGACACGAATCGGTGTCGAGTCCCGCCAGCCTCGGACCCCGTCGATCTCGCGTTCGGACGGCACCGATTCGCCGTCGACGGTGAAGAGCGGCGCTTCGAAGATGCGTCTCCCGAGCCGCTCGACGAAGCCGAGGTGGTCACGCGCGAGATCCAGCCGCTCCTCGAGCGCAGCGACGGACGCGACGAGCGACCCGTCGCGCAGCCAGGCGTACCGGTAGTCGAACTGCCGGTCACCTCCTGGCGCTTCCGGCAGCGACGTCGTGACGGACGCGACCACTGCGCCGGTGGGTGCGTAGGTGGAGAGCCGCGAGACCGCGAACGCGTCGCGCGACCGGCTCTGATGCGATCGGGGACGCCGCATGCGGTAGGCCTCACCGAACGCCTCGTCAGCGGCGCGGAGCTTGTCCACCGCGAACGATGCGTCCAGCGTCTCGACGCCGGCACTGTCGATGACCAACGCGGTGCGCCGTCCTCGCGCGGCGCGTAGGCGCAGCTCGACCGCGTCACTCGGTGCCGCGTGGTCGAACCCGCCAAACGATGTCGCGTGGACGACGTCGAGATCGCTGTCGATCGCAGCGACGATGCGGAACACGCATCCGTCCACGAGACCGTCCCACACGATGATCCGGCCGTTGGCGTTGCGGACCGTGGTCCGGGTCGTGCGGGCGGCCGCTGCGCTCGCCACCTCCACAGGTGTGACACCGACGAAGCGTGCGGATGCGCCACCCGGGTCGAGGAGCGACCAGAACACCGGAGGAGAGTCGAATCGCGGCGCGCACCACCAGTCGATCGTGCCGCCGGGCGTGACCAGCGCCGCCGATCGACCGTCACCGATCAACCGGTGCTCGCCGATGCGGGGGTGCTCGTCAGGCGAGCCGGGGGAGGACATCGTCCGCGTAGAAGCGCATGAACCCCGTCTGGTCGGGTCCGATCTGGTGCACGTAGACCCGGTCGAACCCGGCGGCGGCGAACCGTGCGAGCGCCTCGAGATGCAGCGCGGGATCCGGTCCGCACACGACAGCGTCGGCGATCGCGTCGTCCGACATGGACGCGGTGACCTTCTCGAAGTCCTTCGGGCGCGACAGATCCGTGAGCGCGCTGCCTTGCACCGCGCCGTTCGGCCACAGGTCGTGCGCGAGCTTGCGCGCATCGTCGACCGAGGGCGCCCACGACACGTGCAGCTGCCCGATCCGTGGCTTACCGGCCCCGCCCGCGGCCTCGAATGCCTCGACGACCCTCGGCGACGGAGCGATGCCGACCATTCCGTCCGCGATGCGGCCGGCGAGGGCCGCGCTCTTCGGGCCCGAAACGGCCATCACGATCTCGGGCGGCACGATCGGGAGTGTGAACAGCTGCGCGTTCTCGACGCGGTAGTAGGCGCCGCGATGGTTCACGTTCTTGCCGGTGAACAGCGCCCGCAGGATCGTGACGGCTTCTTCGAGCATCACTCTGCGTTCGGTCGCGCCCGGCCAGCGTTCGCCGGTGACGTGTTCGTTCAATCGCTCGCCTGAACCGACGCCGAGGAAGAAGCGCCCCTCGAACTGAACGGCCGCAGTGGCGGCGGCATGGGCGACGACGGCGGGATGCATGCGGATGAGCGGTGCCGTCACGCCCGTGCCGATCTCGAGGGACGACGTCGCCTGCGCGATCGCACCGAGGACGCCCCAGACGAACGGCGCCTCGCCCTGCGTCCGCACCCACGGGTGGAAGTGGTCCGAGATCATCGCAGTGCGGAAACCCGTCGCTTCCGCGAGCACCGCGTGCTCGACGAGCTCGCGCGGACCGTGCTCCTCGCTCGAGAGCCAGTAACCGACGTCGATCACGTCATTGCGGCCCGAGCTCGGCGCGACGGACGAGTCCGAGGAGCCGACCGTGCGACGTGGTGACGAGCAGGTGCCGCTGGCCGTCGTCGTCCATGGTCTCTGCGAGCTCGCGGAGCGGGATGCTCGGCCGCACGGTGGGAGGTGCGGACTGCATCACGTGCGACACCGGGGTGTCCGACGTGAGGTCTGTCGCTTCCTGACGAACGACGCCCAGGACGACACCGTCGTCATCGACGACGACCACGATCTCCCAGTCGCCGACCACCTTCCACGCGTCACCGAGGGTCGCGTCGCGTCCGACCCGAGGGACGTCGCGGTGCAGTCGCGCGATCGCGCGGCGGCTGTCGTCGACGAGTCCCTCGCTCGGAAGCCCCTCGGCGAACCACGCGACCTTGCTGTCGACGTAGTCGTAGACGTCGGTGAATCCGAGCCCGTCGAGGTGGGCGGCCGCCCGCGCGCTCAGGTCGCACTGATGGTCGTAGCAGTACACGACCACCGGTCGCTCGCGGTCGAGTCGGTCGGAGGCGGTCGCGATCTGTTCCAGCGGGATGTTGACGGCTCCGGCGATGTGCTCCTGCCGGTACGTCTCATCGGGGAGGACGTCGACGATCTGCGCGCCGGCGGCGGCGAGATCAGCGACGGTCGACGTGTCAGCGCGGTGATGCATCGCGCCCGTCAGCTCGCCTCGACGTTGCGCCCCCGCGACTTCGAGGTCTTGGTGTTCGCCGATGGCGTCGTCTGCGCCGTGCTCGTCGCTTGCGTCTTTGCAACGCGCCGGGTGCTGGCCGTGCCAGGGTCGGTCCGCGCGACTTCTGCCGGACGGCCGTTCACGAGGCGGTACCGACGGCCGCAGTCGCGGCACGAACCGATCAGGTCACGGGACATCCCGCGGTGCGTGGCCACGTAGCGCACTTCTGAGTCGCAGTCGGGCGCCGGGCAGCGCTGCACGATGGCCAACATGGCGGAACTCCAGTTCCCGCCGGACCTTGTGCACAAACGTGCGAATTGGAATACACCCGAACGGGTGAGCGCGGAATCGTTCGTCCACGCGGTGGGTAGCGGGTGGCCGTGACTGCGTTGATCCACGTCAGCGACGATGAACCAGGGATCGCGCGAAGAGGTCGCAGCCGTTTTCGCTACGTCGACCTCGCGACCCAGACCGAGGTGCGTGATCCGGAGGTGCTCGACCGCATCCGAGCGCTCGCCATCCCACCGGCATGGACGAACGTGTGGATCTGCAGCGACCCGTACGGTCACATCCAGGCGACCGGCCGGGACGCGCGTGGCCGCAAGCAGTACCGGTACCACGCGGTCTTCCGGCAGAAGCGGGAACGCCGCAAGTTCAGTCAGCTGGTCCCGTTCGGTGAATCACTCAGCGGCCTGCGCAAGGCCGTCGACGCCGACCTGCGGCGCCGTTCGCTCGAACGGGAACGCGTGCTCGCCGCGGTGATCGGCCTGCTGGAGCGCACGTACGTCCGCGTCGGCAACGAGGCGTACGCCCGCACGAACCGATCGTTCGGCCTCACGACGCTTCGATGCAAGCACGTCGATGTCGAGGGGTCGCGGCTCCGCCTCCAGTTCAACGCCAAGGGCGGCAAGTGGATGGACGTCAGTTGCTGCGACGCGCGCCTCGCCCGCGTCGTGCGGCGATGTCAGGAGCTCCCGGGCCAAGCGCTCTTCCAGTACATCGACGAGTCCGGCGAAGTCGCGCGCGTGTCGTCGACCGACGTGAACGAGTACATCCGAGAGGTCAGCGGGTTCGACGCCACCGCGAAGACGTTCCGCACCTGGGGTGCGACGTTGATGGCCGCGCAGTTGCTCTCGTCGGTCGAACCGCCCGCATCCGAGCGCGCGACGAAGGCGGCGATCAACGAATCGATCCGCAGCGTTGCGGATCGGCTCGGGAACACGCCGGCGGTGTGCAAGGCGTCGTACGTGCATCCTGTGATCCTGAGCAGCTTCGAGCGCGGCACGTTGCCGGAGCTGTGGACGGCCGGTCCGACTCGGGCGCGCAACCACGTGTCCGCTGACGAACGCAGGCTTCTCCACGTGCTCGAAGCCGCCTGATTCGCAGCAGTCGCGGGTAGGTCATCGTCACGACACCGTCGAGCAAAGGAGAGCACGATGCCGCAACGAGCATGGAGCGACAAGCGCGAGCGTCAGTACGAGCACATCAAGGAAGGACTCGAGGACCGCGGCGAGAGCGAGGACAAGGCCGAAGAGATCGCGGCACGCACGGTCAACAAGGAACGTGCTCGCGCCGGTGAGGCGAAGCAGTCGAGCAAGTCGTCGACCGACGACATCTCGTCGGGGCGGCGCGGCGGTCTGCGCTCGCACAGCGGTCCAGGTGGACGGACGCGCGACCAGCTCTACAACGAGGCGAAGCGCAAGAACATCAAGGGCCGTTCGAAGATGAACAAGGCTCAGCTGGAGCGCGCTGTCGGCCGCTGATGTGAGAGACATCCGGTGCGCGACGATTGCGTGTTGCGCGAGCGGGTAGGCACCGACCATGCCCGAGTTCGGATACTTCTTGTCATCGGAGGAGCACGGCGCGCCCGAGCTCGTTCGCTACGCACAACAGGCGGAAGCCGCCGGCTTCGAGTCCGTGTGGATCTCCGATCACTTTCACCCGTGGCTCGACACGCAAGGCGAGAGCGCGTTCGTGTGGTGCACGATCGGCGGCATCGCGGCGACGACGTCGTTGCGGGTCACGACCGCGGTGACGTGCCCGACGATCCGCATCCACCCGGCGATCCTCGCCCAGGCGGCTGCCACCGCGGCGACCCTGCTCGATGGCCGGTTCGTGTTCGGCGTCGGGTCGGGCGAGAACCTCAACGAGCATGTGCTCGGCGACCACTGGCCGCCCGCCGATGTCCGTCTCGAGATGCTCGAGGAGGCGGTCGAGGTGATACGTGCCATGTGGACGGGCGACGTCATCACGCACCACGGTCGTCACTACACGGTGGAGAACGCGCGCCTGTACTCGCTCCCTTCGACGCCGCCGCCGGTGTACGTCAGCGGCTTCGGGCCGAAGGCAACGAAGCTCGCGGCGCGCATCGGCGACGGGTACGTCAACACGTCGCCAGACCGTGAGCTGCTCTCGCTCTACACGAGCGAAGGCGGGAGCGGTCCGAAGGCCGCGGGTGTCAAGGTGTGCTGGGGTTCCGACGAGGAGCAGTGCAAGAAGCTCGCGCACGAGCTCTGGCGCACGAGCGGTGTGCCTGGCGAGCTGAGCCAGGAGCTCCCGATGCCGGGGCACTTCGAGCAGGCCGCCGAGCTCGTCACGCCGGACAAGGTCGCAGAGTCGATCGCGTGCGGGCCCGACCCGGATCGCCATGCGGAGCAGATCAAGAAGTACGTGGATGCGGGATACGACGAGATCTACGTCAGCCAGATCGGCAAGGAGCAGGAAGGCTTCTTCCGCTTCTTCATGGACGAAGTGCGCCCGCGTCTCTGACGCGGGGCACGTTCGTCACTTCTTCTTCGCGGCTGCCTTGCCACCCTTTCGGCCCGCCGCCTTGTGCTGCGCGGTCGTGCCGCCCTGCTTCGAGCTCCCGCCCGATCCGGACTTCTTCCCACCGCGCTTCGACGCGCCCGGTGAGTTCGCGATCTTCGCCGCGCGCTCCTTGGACATGCCCTTGTCCTTGAGCGCTTCGTACTGCTTCTCGTTCTTCACGTTCGACGACTTCGACGGCATGGTCACCTCCTGGTCACGATGCTTCTGTCCGCGCGAGCACACTTCGAAACAACTTCGCGGGAACGGCATCGGCTCCCGGATCGCTGGGTAGGGACGCACCATGGACAAGCCCGTGAAGGAACCGGACAACAGCACCGTCGACGACTGGTTCGGTCAGAACGCAGCGCGTGACGCCGAGAAGGCCGACGAGATCGCCGCCGAGGAATCGGACCCGCGTGAGGCCGAACGTCGTTTCGAGCAAGAAGCGGACGGCAAGGAGAAGTACGAGGCAGGGCATCCGAGGCCGTGATCGTGTTCGTGGTCGCGATCGTCGTCGTGGTCGTGCTGTTCGCGCTGTACCTCGTGAAGGCGCGCACGCCCGAGCAGGCCGGCGCTGATCGTCCGACGCGGTCGGAACGTGCGAACATCGCCAGCACCACGCCGAACGACGGCGGCGCAGAGTCGATGGCGTCACCCGAGCCAGGCGAAGTCGGTCCTGCGCAACCACAGGGCCGCGCGACGGATCGATGACGGCGCGAGGGCGCCACTTCATCGGGTGCTCCGGCTGGTCGTACGCCGACTGGCGCGGCAAGGTCTATCCCAGTGACGCCAAGGCCGGACAATGGTTCGGCCTCTACGCGCAACGCTTCGGCACCGTCGAGATCAACAACTGGTTCTACCGGCTGCCGACCGAAGCACTCGTCGACTCGTGGGCGGCGCAAGCCCCCGACGGGTTCGTGTTCGCCGTGAAGCTCGGGCAGTTCGGATCGCATCGCAAGAAGCTGCGCGACGCGGTCACGTGGCTCCCGAACCATCTCGCGCGTGCCGAACGACTCGGCTCCCATCTGGGTCCGACGCTCGTGCAGCTCCCGCCGCGCTGGCGTCGCGACACCGGTCGTCTCGACGAGTTCCTCCACGTCGCGCCGAAGTCGATGCGATGGGCCGTCGAGATCCGCGACCCGTCGTGGTTCCACGACGATGTGTTCGAATTGCTGCGCGCGCACGGCGCGGCGTTGTGCCTGCACGACATGCTCCCGGACCACCCGTGGATGTTGACGACGGACTGGACGTACTTGCGCTTCCACGGTCCGGCGGCGGAGACCAACCGCTACTGGGGCAGGTACGGCGGGCGGCGACTGTGGCGATACGCCGATCGGATCCTCGACTGGAACGCAAGTGGCATCGACGCGTACGCCTACTTCAACAACGACTACAACGGCGACGCGGTGCAGGACGCCACGTGGCTCGAGACGCGGCTGAACCGCGAGGCCGCAGCGGCGTGACGCGAGCGGACGCCGATGCCGCGCGATTGATGGCCGTCGCGGAAGAAGCGGCGGGTTGCACGCGGTGCGACCTGTACGAACGTGCGACGCAGACGGTGTTCGGCGAGGGCCCGGCGCACGCGGAGCTGTTCTTCGTCGGGGAGCAGCCGGGTGATCAGGAGGACGTGCAGGGTGCGCCGTTCGTCGGGCCTGCTGGTCACGTGCTCGACGACGCATTGGAGGAAGCCGGCATCGACCGGTCGTCGGTGTACGTCACCAACGCGGTGAAGCACTTCAAGTGGACTGCGCGCGGGAAGCGTCGAATCCACGAGAAGCCGAACCGGGCCGAGGTCGTCGCGTGCCATCACTGGCTCGAACGAGAGCTCGCGTTGGTGGACCCGCTGGTCGTGGTTGCACTCGGCGCGACGGCAGGTCAGGCGTTGTGGGGCCCGTCATTCCGTGTTGGTGTCGCACGCGGACAGGATCTGCGCATCGAGGACCGACCCGCAGTCGCGACGATCCACCCCTCAGTGTTGCTGCGCGAGCGCGATGCCGACGTGCGCGCCGCTCGGCGGCAGGAGTTCGTGGAGGATCTCCGCCGCGCCGAGAAGATGCGATCCGCCGGCTGACACATGTCACACATGAGAACTATCTCAAGCGTCTGCGATCGGAATGCAGCGGGTAGGCCCGTTTCCGTACGCAAACCGAAAGGAGTTCCCGTGCAGGTCGGACAAGTGGACCTCAACAAGCTGCGTGGTGTCTCGGACAAGGCCATCGGACTCACCAAGGAGTTCATCGGCGTCCTCACCGGCAACGAGCGCTGGCAGGAGGAAGGCGAAGCGCAGCAGGAGCGCGCGACGGAGACGCTGAAGGCGATGCGCAAGGAGCTCGAGGCGCAGCGCAAGGAGTCCGTCGCAGAGATGCACGAGCAGCGCGAGAAGGCCGCACAGCGCGCCAAGTCCGCGTGACGCTCGCATCACCGAGCAACTGACGAACACAACGAAAGGACGCAAGACATGGGTGTCTTCGAAAAGGCAAAGGGCAAGGCCAAGGAAGTCGTCGGTGACGTGACCGACAACGCGGATCTCGAGGCTGAGGGCCGTGCCCAGCAGGACAAGGGCGAGGCCGAGCACGAAGCCAACAAGGCGAAGGCCGAGGCCAAGGCCCACGAGGCCAAGGCCAAGGAGAAGGAGCTCGAGCAGCAGGCGGCCGAGGCCTCCAAGTAACTCCTCCGAGTACTCCTGACGAATCCCCCTTCAGGGCAACACGATGTGTCGCTCTGAAGGGGATTTGTCGTTTTGGTCAGTCGGCGGGTGGAGGGATGTCGGACGGTTCGACGCCGTCGAAAGTGACGGCGTGCAGCGCCGGCAGGAAGCGGTCGAGCGTGCGCTCCGCCGCGTAGAACGCGTTCTCCACGAGCACGTCGGTCGGTTCGATCCCCTCGAGATCGAGTCCGGCGCGTGCGCTCACCGAACCGTGGTCGAGGTCGATCTCGAACCAGGACACCGTCAGGTCGACGTTGATGCGCGTGACGAGCTCCATCACCGACGGACGTCGATCCTCTGGGATCTCCTCGGTCCAAGTCGCGTGCACCGTGATCTGATGGTGCTCGTCGCGCGTGGTGACGAACACGTTGTACGTGCCGTTGTCGCTTTCGACGGGCACGCGCACGATGTTTCGGTCGAAGCGCTCGTAGCGGAGCTCCATCGAATCGAGGAACGCGAGCACGACCTCCATCAGTGGAGACTCCCGGTGCTCGCGCGGGTCGAGGACGACGGGCTCCGTGTCGGCGCGCCGCACGGCATCGGCATCACCGAACGCCGTGCGGTAGCCGTTCGTCCCTTGGTGCGCCTCGACGATGAACCACGAAGTGGTGTCGAGCAGCGGCGAGTCGTCGGCTGCGGTCGTCAACGTGCCGACGAACGTGTCCTTCTTCTTCGTCGATGCCGGCAGCGATGCGGCGATGTCGTCGTCGAGCCGCAACACCACCTCGACCTCGGTCTGGTCGTCGAGCATCGGCGGGCGGCCTTCGTCGGTCCGGGCGTCGTCGAGGTGGAACAGGTACCCGCCCTCGACGAACTCCCACGCATCGGGCGACGCCGTCGCGTGGATGAGCACGCCACCGCCGTTGATCTCGGCGTACTGCACGTCGAGGGGAAGCGGGATACCGATCGGCAGATGGAACTCGACGGGTGTCCCCGTCACGACCAGCTTTCCCTGTCCGGCTTCCAACCTTTGGCCTTCTCGAGCTTCACGGAGACGATTCGTTCGCTCTTGGAACCCTTGACGGAGAGGAAGCCGGGCAGCTTGAACTCGAGGTCCTTCTCGTAGGACAGCGTCAGCTGCACCTCGGGCTCGAGGCAGTTCACGCCGACGGCGAGCTTGATGCCGACGTTCGACTCGACACCCATGTCCGACTTCGCGTTGTCGATGTTGGCGGCATCCTTCAGCTTGCCGGACGCACCTTCCTTCTGGAGCTCGGAGTACGCATCCTTGGTCTCGCTGAAGTCGACGCCGTCGTCCTCTCCGAGTTGCAAGAGCTGCGAGATGGCGGGCACGCCGTCCTCGAACGATCCGAACACCGCGCCGAAGTTCTTCGCCTTCTGGCCCTCTGACTTCGCCTTCTGCTTGTTCGCCTCGACGCCACGGCGGATGACCTTCACGAGCGACATGAGCCCGGGCCCGAGATAGCGGATCACCTTCGACGCGAGATCCCCGTGTCCGGCCGTCGGTACGGTCGCCTTGCCGCTGAACTCGAGCTCGACGGAGTCGAGCTCGGATTTCGCGTCGTCCTTGTCGCGCGACTTGTCGTCGATCCACTTCGCGAGCGCGGTGAGCTCGCCGGTGATCGGCCCGGCCGTCGCGCCGAACGTGAAGTTCAGCGTCTGGACGGTGCGACCGAGCTTCGTCTGCGCGTCGGAGAGCTTGGCGTTCTTGCTCTTCGTGTTCTTCGCGCCGAGCTGGTTCTTGGCGTCGACGATCGACTCTTTGTCGTACCGCGTTCCGTTCGTGTAGGTGAGCTTCCCCTCGAGCTCCGCGCCGCCGAGGTTGCCCTTCTTGACGCCGACCTTTCCGCCGACGGCGGCGAGGAGACCGGACTCCACGTACGCCTCTTCATTGCCGGCGCCGCCGAAGACCTTGGTCTCGACGTTGTTGGACCACTCCTCGGCCTTCGACTTGCCGTAGCTGCCCCCGCGCCCGCCCCAGATGTAGTTCGCAGCGCCATCGGGAAGGACGTAGGACTCGCGCCACCGCCGATACATCGCGTAGGAGATGAGCGTGGTCGCGTCCTGCGCGTTCTTCGCCGACGCCTCGAAGTACCCGCCGAGCTCGCCCTTCGCTTCTGCGAGGTCGAGCCACTGCCCGCCGAACGTCAGCACGAGCTCGCAGCGAACGGTCACGCCGCTCTGCTCACCGGCCGCCGCGCCGACGGTGCTGTCGCGCTGCGCGTTCGTCTTGATCCGACCGCCGACGAACGCGATGCCCGACGGATCGACCGGCCACCGGAACTCGATCTCGAGCTCGGAGACATCGCCCTTGTTGGGCACGGCGGAGTCGATCATCCACGCCAACTTGTTGAGCGTCGACGAGGCGTTGCCTTCGTACTTCGACTTCAGCTTCTTGAAGTTCGCGCCTGCGGTCTGGACGTCGACGTCGTCCGTCGGTCCTTGCGAGTACGAACCGTTGAGGACGTTGCGGATGCCCACGAGCTCGGTCGTGATCGATCCGAGGAACGCTTTCATCCCGACCATCCGCTTCTTCCGGCCGGGATCCTCCTCGCCTGTCTCCTTCGTCGTGTGGTCGGCGATCCAGCCCTCGGTCGCGTACTTCATCTGGAGCAGCAGCTGCTCCTGCTGCGTCGCCTTCGCCTTCGAACCCTTCGTCTTGGAAAGGGTCTCCCACTCCTTCAGCCACTGGTCGATCGCCTTGACGGCCTCACCGCGCTTCGTGAAGAAGCCTTCCTCCGTCGACGTCTTGAAGTCCTTGGCGCTGGTGAGTCGACGCACCTTGCGCTGCGCGGTGTCACCCCCTCCGCTCTGCTGCACGACGTGCGCGAGCTCGTGGGCGATGACCTGCTTGCCGCCGTGGGAACCCGGCGAGTACTCACCGCTGCGGAAGAACAGATCCGTTCCCGTCGCGAACGCGCGCGCTTGCAGCGAACGGTTCAGCGAATCGGCGCGATGGTCGGTGTGCACGCGAACGTTGCTGAAGTCGGTGCCGAACCCCGGCTCGAGCTCGCGACGGAGCGAGCCCGGCAACGGTGAACCGCCACCGCGAGCGCGATCGATGTCGCGCGAGATGTCGGGGCCGACTTCGAGCCCGCCCAGCGGATCGTCGCCGCCGTGTCCGCCCTGCCCGCTGTCCGAACCACCGAGGACGCGCGCTGCCATCGCGTCGGCTTCGCGTTCCGACGGGTCGTCCGCTGCGCCGACGACGAGCTTCGCCTGAACGACGCCCATCGTCGCCTGGTTGCCGATCGCCTGTTGCAGCTCGAGGAGATCGCCGGCGAGCCCGCTCGCGCCTCCGCCGCTCGTGCGCGACGCGCTGACGGGAGCCGCTACCGCGGGTGCTGGTGCCGGAGTCCGTTCGGGGCCGTCGGCCAAGTGTCCGCCTTCGCTGGGTGTCATCGCGACGGTACCGACACGGCACGGGCGGGGGAAGGACGCATTCGCGTTCTTGCAGTAGATATTGGACGGATCTGTCCCATATCTACTGCAAGAACGCGGGTCAGGCGCCGTCTTTGACGAGCGCGTAGTACTTGCCGAAGTCCGATTCGGTCGTGAGGCGGCCGAGCTTGTGCAGCTCGCGCTTCAGGCCCAGCACGAGCGACTCCATGTCGACCTTCTTGTTGGACGACGCCGCGATGAACGCGCCGGTGAGCGCAGCGTTGCGGATCGCACCCCCCGGGAGCTCGAAGCTCTTCGCGAGGAAATCGAGATCGAGCCCGCGCGTCGGCGCGCCGGCGAGGCAGCGCGACCAGATCTTCTTGCGGTCCTCGACGTCGGGCAGCGGGAAGTCGACGTTCACGTGCACGCGTCGCATGAACGCCTGGTCGATGTTGTTCTGCAGGTTCGTCGTCATCACGACGAGACCCTCGAACGTCTCGAGGCGCTGCAGCAGATAAGCGACCTCGACGTTCGCATATCGATCGCGCGCGTCGGACACCTCGCTGCGCTTGCCGAACAACGCATCGGCTTCGTCGAACAGCAGGACGAGGTTGCCGGCCGCGGCGGCCGCAAAGATCGCTTCGAGGTTCTTCTCCGTCTCCCCGATGTACTTCGACACGACGGTCGACAGGTCGATCTTGAACATGTCGAGGCCGAGGTCGCCGGCGATGATCTCCGCCGCGGTGGTCTTGCCGGTGCCGGACACGCCAGAGAAGAGCGAGACGAGGCCGGGGGAGGGGAACTCGGCGAGACCCCACTCACCGTGCACGACTTCGCGATGCCGGTAGCGCAGGCTGAGCTCCTTCAGCTGCGCGAGCTGACGCGGCGGCAGCACGATGTCGTCCCACGTGACGCGCGGCCGGATGCGGCGCGCCAACTTCTCGAGCGGGCCACTCGCCAACCGGCGGATCGCCGCGTGCGGCTCGCCGAGTCCGCTCTTCGCGATCGCCGCGAGGCGCAACTGGTGGGCGGTCAGCTGGTGACCGCCCTGCTCGACGGCGCCGAACACGGATTGCCACTCCACAGGAGAGATGCGCGCTGTGTCGGCGCGCACCTCGGTCCAGTCGCGCCTCGGCAATTGCTCGAGCGGGAGCTCGACCGGTGACACCACGGCCCACACGAGGTGGTCGGCGCGTTCGATCCAGTACCGAGCGCGCTGCGGGAGCTCGTCATTGGCGCGAAGCACCACGCCGATGCCCGCCATCGTCGCCTCGCGGATGACCGCACGCCACGCGGCGTCGTCCGCTGGGATGTCGACCGCGAGGAACGTCTGCCCGACCGCGGCGACGACAGCGGCTTGCAGTCGTCGAACGAGGTCGTCGCCCACGGCGAGCACGACGCGCGACACGCCGGACGCGTCCGGCGCAGCGAGCACGTCGGCATCCATCGGCAGCGCCGGGTCGAACGAGTCGTCACCGAGCAACGTCCAGATGACCGACTCCGGTACCTGCACGCCACGATCCGCCCACGGTCGGTCCTCGGCGACGTCGACGAGCGCAGCGCGACGCAGGCGGCTGTCGCTCGCGACGGTCATCGGACCGGCGTGCTCCGACCCGAACAGGCGCGTGAGGAGATGCAATGTCGGGCGACGCTGCGTGATGTCGTCCTGCAGGTACCCGACGAGGCGTTGCCGACGCGGTTCGAGCTCGACTGCGCAGCAGAGCGCGAACACCTGCGCCTCTTCGACGGAGAGCGCGGCGTGCCTGACGATCTGCGCGAACGTCGTCGCGCCGTCGAGTGCCTCGAGGAACTCCTGCTGCGTGGCGTCGAGGACGCCGGCGAACTTGTCGACGATCGCGTCGACCGAGATCGTGTCGACCGGTGCGCCGACGAGACGGTCCACTGCCTCGTCGCGAACGACGAGTCCTGCGAGCGGGTCCGCCGCCGTGCCGGCGGCCTGCGCAAGGCGCGCCTCGCGTTCGAGGAGCGCGTCGGGAAGTGCGGTCCAGGTGGGCATCCGCGCTGCCGGCGCGGCGGACTTCTTCACCGATCGAGCTGGTTGCCGCGCCACCGGTGCAAGTGAACCAGGGTTCCGCCCCACGGTCAGGCCTTTCTTCTGGTTTCCGCCGTTCTCATTTGGCCATTGATGGGTAAATCGGACATTTCTCTCTTTGGGCTATGCAGCGGCCGGAAGGGTCGTACCATGGCCACATTTCGCGGTCGCAGACCGGGTCGGACCTTCAGGTGGGACAGTTGGTGGAGGGGTCGGAGTGAACACGCAGGAATTGCAGGAGTCCGCGCGGCGCATCGGGGCGGAGGCAGACCCGCGCGCGGCGCGGCCGTTCCGGCTCGCTGCCGTGCGGCTGAGCGAAGAGGCGGCCGACAGCGACGCGCATCGGACGGCCGCCACCGAAGCGGCGTCGCTGCTCGTTGGTCTCGCGCTGGCGGGCGCGGCGGACGATCTCCAGCACCTGCTCACCCCCGACCCCGCTGATGATCACGTCATCTGGACCGTCGCCTGCTACCAGATCGGCGACCTCACGCCGAGCGCCATCCGCGACTTCCCGGATCCGGTCGAGGCGGTGGCGACGCTCGCCGCGTGTCCCGAAGAGGCGCACGTCGCAGCCGAGCTCGTTGCGTCGACGGCACAGGGGCTGCGGTGGACCGCGATGTTGCGAACGAACGATCTCCTCTCGTTCCAGCTGCCGGGGACGGAGACTGCGTCCGACGCGTCGCGCGAACATCCGGGTGATCTCGCTGCCGCGCTGCGTCGTTGGCGGGAGCGTCTCGCGGACTGGTCGGCGCACAACGGGCACGAGCGCGACACGGACGTGGTCGGGTTCGCGCAGCTGAGCGCGATCGACGACGTACCCGAGGTGCTCCCGTCGATCGTCACGCCGCCGCCGGCGCCGGTGCGCCAGAGCGGCGCAGCACCCGCGGTGACCTCGGTCGCGTTCAACGAGCGATTCAGCGCGCTCGAGCAGCGCCTGATCGGTCTCGAGGGCTCGATCTCCGCCCTCGCAGCGGGCATCGAGTCGTTCGCACAGGCGTCGCAGCGTCGCGACGACGCGGTCACACAGATCGAGCAGGCGATTGACGCTCGCTTCCGAGCACTCGCGTCGTTCGTGCACAGCGCCCTCGCCGATCTCGGTCAGTCCGTCGGCGATCGAGTCGACACCGTCGAGCGGCGCGTCACCACGACCGTGCGTGAGTCTGCGAAGGACACCGAGGGCCGCCTCCGCGAGGTCAGCGGTCGCGTGTCGACGGCCCGCCGCGGCATCGAAGACGCCGTGCGTGAAGAGGTCGCGACGGTGCTGATGGGCATGCGGGCCGGGCTCTCGCCCTTGACGAACGAGGTCGTGCACCGCGTCGCCGAGATGGAGCGGGACGTCGAGAACCGGCTCGCCGAGCGGGTCGCGGAGCTCAACGAGAACGTGGCCGCCGTGTCCGAGACGGTGGCATCGCTCCGGCAGGATCTGGGCAGCGAGGTGGATCCCGCCGCGCCGGCCGTCGACGTTCGGGACTGACCGTTGCGGTTGCGAAAGGCGGCGGCCTTCGCCGTCGGGCTGGCAGTCCTCGCGTCCGCATGCAGCGGTGGCGGCGACGGCGTGAAGCGCGGCAAGGACGGACGCGTCACGACGGCAGGCGACGTGTCCGTGTTCGACGTGCTCGTCGGCGACTGCATCGTCCCGCCCTCGGACGTCAAGGCGGAGCTCGAACGCGTGCGCGTCGTGCCCTGCAGCCAGGACCACACGCAAGAGGCGTACGACATCGAGACGTACGCGAACGGCGACGCCTACCCGGGCGACTCCGCACTCAGCGCGTTCGCCGACGGCGCGTGCCTCGAGAAGTACCAGGGCTACGTGGGCGTCGCGTATCAGGACTCGAAGCTCTTCTACACGTACCTGCTGCCCTCGGCGCGCAGCTGGAACGAGGGCAAGGATCGCAAGATCGTCTGCATCATCACGACGACCGGCGAGCAGCTCACGCAATCAGTGAAGGACTCGCAGAGATGAGTGAGGTGTCGAGATAATGCCCCCCAACGTGACCTCGACCGCGATGCTGACGTGCAGCTTCGGGCTCGCGCCGTCGACGTTGAACGTGCTGCCGATCAGCCGCGTGTTCATCGAGGGCAAGCCCGCGGCGACGATCAAGGACATGGCGCCGATCGTGAACATCCCGCCCTTCGGGATGTGCACGAGCCTGTCCAACCCGACGGTCGCGGCAGCGACGTCCGCCGCGCTGGGTGTGCTCACGCCGATGCCGTGCGTGCCGGTGAGCGCGGGCCCGTGGAAGCCGGGCGCGATGCGCACGAAGATCGGCGGCGCCCCCGCGCTCACGGCCGGTTCGATGTGCAACTGCGCGTGGGGCGGCGTGGTCACCATCGGTTTTCCGGGCACAGTGCGCACTATGTCCAGTTAGTCCAGGACGACATTTGCGATATGTCCGTATGTCCGAGAAAGTTCATAAGTTTTTCCGGCAGGGCGCAGATTTATGCCGTAACGTCGCGCTGAGTGGTGGGAAGAGGTGGAGCGGGACTGTGCGGGCGATTCGTTCCGAACCCGGCGTTGCTGTCTCCTGGCTGAGTTTCACCGCGCACACGTAGCACTGCAGTACCGACGCAGCACTGACGCACAACAACGAGCCAAGGGGGACACCCAGTGCCCACGTATGCAGCACCCGGCGTCTACGTAGAAGAAGTTCCGTCATCCCAGAAGGTGTTGAGCGCGGCGGCCACGGCGATTGCCGCGTTCGTCGGCTTCACGGCGCAGGCGCCGAAGGACGACCCGTCAGACCCCGAAGGGGCCAAGCCTCGTCTCGTCACGAGCTGGACCCAATTCGAGGAGCTCTACGGCGGGTTCGCTCCCGGTTGCATGCTCCCGCACGCGGTGTACGGCTACTTCAACAACGGCGGCACGGTTGCCTACATCGTCCGTATCCCGAACAACGCACCGGCCGGTGAGCCCGCCAAGGGCGCACTTCCGGCCGCTGACCGATCCCTCGGCAGCCCGGTGACGGTCACGTCGGTCGAGCCCGACGCGGACATCACGGTCGTCGTCGAGCCGGCGGACTCCGAGGAGGACGGGCCCAACCCGTTCAACCTCACGATCGTCGACGGCAACGAAGCCGTCGAGACCTACGAGAACCTCACGGTCCTCCCGGGTGATCGCAACATCGAGACCGTGGTCAACAAGGAGTCGACGCGGGTCAAGGTCGCAGTCGACCTCGACAAGAACGTCGACCTCTCCGAGCTCATCGACGTCCTCAAGCCGGGCGTCTACGAGCTCGCCAAGGCGGCACCGCTTCCGGTTCCTGTCAACGGCAAGCGCTTCGCTGGTTCCGAGTCGGCTCGGACCGGCATCAACGGTCTCGCTCTCGCGGACGAGGTCACGATGGTCGTCGTTCCCGACCTCATCACCGCAGCCACGAAGGAAGACGGCACCGTCGACCTCGGCCTGTGGAAGTCGGTGCAGACCGCGGTGATCGGTCACTGCGAGCTGCAGGCCAACCGCATGGCGATCCTCGATGCGCCTCCGGGCATGACGCCCCAGCAGATCAAGGAGTGGCGTTCCGACGTCGCGATGTACGACTCGGCGTTCGCGGCGCTGTACTACCCGTGGATCAAGATCGACAATCCGATCGGCACGAACGGCGATCGTGAGATCTTCGTCCCGCCGTCCGGTCACATCGCAGGCGTGTGGGCTCGTACCGACGAGACCCGCGGCGTGTGGAAGGCCCCGGCCAACGACACGATCCGTGGCTGCCTCGATGTGGAGCGGTCGATCACGAAGAACGAGCAGTCGCTGCTCAACCCGATCGGCATCAACTGCATCCGGCCCTTCGGTACGCGCGGCATCCGCATCTGGGGTGCTCGCACGCTGTCGTCGGACACCGACTGGCGGTACATCAACGTCCGCCGGCTCTTCAACATGGTCGAGACCACGATCATGGACGGCACGCAGTACGCTTTCCAGCACAGTGGGATCCGAAGCTTGGAATTCACGTGACTTGAAGTCGCGGC
>JADMIO010996595.1_pt1 | contig 47156 bp, 45 predicted proteins | sample 8958161 | NCBI WGS metagenome assembly JADMIO01 (sample SAMN16585339, study PRJNA669376) | soil metagenome | isolation source: Crop rotation soil | place: USA: Cullars Rotation, Alabama | collected 2011
GCGGGATTGAATATGGAGGAATTTGAGGGTGATGCCATGGCTGTGCTCAGCCCCGCGCTCAATAGGGTATAAAACGTTGTTCGCCGCGGCCGTGGCGACAGTCTCAATGGTGTTTTTGGCGGGCGCGGCCGATGCCCGTCAGATAGTTGGTACGACGAAAGCCTATTTCGCAAAGGGCGCGATCTCCGCAGCGGCCGGATCATGCATGCGCACCCGGGCCAGATCAGCGGACAGAAACTGTGCGGCGATTGCAAAACAGATTCCGCCCAGGATATGGCCGGTTGACACTACGGCCAAAGCCCAGCGCAGACCATCGTCGCCGGTAGCGACGCGCACGACGTCACTGACCCAGCCCACCAGCAGCGGGCCCAAGCCGGCTCCCACAATGTTGAGGATGAACAGCAGGATGGCGGTCGTGGTGGCTCGCATCGCAATTGGAACGAGCGACTGGGTCAAGGCAAAGGTCGGCCCGTAAAACATGCTGTTCAGAAAGATAGCCGGCACACCCGCCGCCAATGCCATCGCCAGCGTCGGGGCAAACAGCAATACCGGTACCAGCGTACCACCGACGATGAGGGAGAGGCTTGGCAGCCACAGATTCCACTTTACGTTGCGGGTCGCGAGCCGGTCGGAAAGTTTGCCCGCTATCAGCAGGCCCGCACCACCGACCGCGCCAAAGAGCAGCGCAACGATCAAGCCGACTTGAACTGGCGTCAAGCCATGCGACCGCGCGAGGAACGTCGGCAGAAAAGACACCAGGCCGTATGCGCCGGTGCACGCCAGCGCGACACCGACGATTAAAAGCACCAATGCGCACTGACGCACGATAAGCTGAGCGACGGTCATCAATGGCGGCGCAGCGCCGGCGTGCGCGCCTTCAGAATGACCGCGCACCGGCTCGCGCACTGTGGTGATCAAAACGACCGACAACAGAACCGCGGGCAGTCCGGCGATCACGAACGTGGTGCGCCATCCTAGATGCTGCAGCAGCAAACCACTGCAAAACAGACCGACCAGCAAGCCCAAGCTGCCGCCCGATTGCAGGACCGCGACCGCCGTGGCGCGCTGATTTGGCGAATACAGGTCCGCCGTCATGGCATATGACGGCGCTTCCGTGCCGGACTGCCCGATGCTCATCAGAGCGCGCGCCACGACCAGCTGCCAAAATTGCGCGGCCAGTCCGCAGGCCATTGTCATCAGGCCGAACAGCGCTGCGGCGCCGGCAACGATGTTCCGCCTGTTCAATCGATCGCTGGCGAAGCCAACCGGAATGCTGAATATCGCGTAGAACAGCGCGAACACCGAACCGGCCAGCAGGCCTAGCGCCGCGTCGGACACGTGGAATTCTCGACCGATCGGGTCGAGCATCAGCGACAGAACCATGCGATCGCCGATATTTGCGGCGCCGACCAGCAGCAGGGCGACCAGGGCGTAGTGGCGCAACCCTACGAACCCGTCGCCCGCTACAGGACGCGTGGCAGCGGCGACTACGGTTTCATCGAGCATGATCAGCGCCCCACAGCCAGATCCGGACATTATCACATCGCCGCGCGACGTCGGCCAGCTCGTGGGGTCGCAACGTCACCGCTGTGCGAAGATAAGTAGGCGGACCCAGTGCGCGGTGTGATAGTGTAGTTGGCGACTTTTGCACTTAGGGCAGCTCGCCTCCTGTGCTACGCCGATACAGGCGTCGCATTGCGGACGAACGGCTGTTACCGATAGTGTTCTATGCCAGTTTTGCACTATTGCGCTGCCAATAGGGTGCAACAGCAGTTTTGCACTATTGCGCTGCCAATAGGGTGCAATAGCGGTTTTGCACTATCGTCACCCGCGCATTCGCCGCCTTGCGAGGTCCTGTCGTTAGATCAACGCCCTGGGGCCTCAGCAAACGGGACGGTCAGTGGATCGGATGATTGACTGCCGGGATTCCAGTATTGGTTGCCGAACCTAAGTCGCCGGAGACGATCCTAAACACATCGTAAGGTCTCTCGCGCTCTCCGTGACTTGAATGATCTCCCGCGTCAATTAAATTTTTTGCGTCGTCAACTTAGGGAGACAAGTCATGCGCAAATTTCCCTTTGTCCTCGCGGCCGGCGCCCTGGCACTGGCAGGAACCGCAGCGCTAGCGGGCGGCTCCGACCTTCACACTATGACCGTGAAGCTGCCGGATGGCGGCGTGGCCAAGATCGAGTATTCAGGCAATGTCCCGCCGAAGGTGAAAATAAGTACAGGTTTTCCTCGCGGCGACTTCGCGGCCTTTGCGCCCGGCATTGCCTTCTCCGGCTTGCCGGATTTAGCGAAAATCGAAGCGGCCATGGACCGCCAAATGGATGACATGCTGCGAAAGGCGGACGCCATAATGGAAATGGCTGCGAGGCCGAACGCGCCGTTGCAGGCCGATTTCGGTGCCCTTCCCGGCGGCGAATCCAGCTGGTTCGTTTCCAGCGGCAAGGGCGGGAATTTTTGCGCCCACTTCGTCGAGGTGACGGTCGTGAACGGCAAGAAGACGGTGCGCTCACGCACCGAAGGCAATTGCGCAGCGTCGGACGGCTCCACGGAAAAAACCGCTGAGCCGTCAAAGTCGATCTGACAGTCCGTTTACGGCCAGCATTCCTCTCAAATGGAAGGCGGCTCGGAAGGAGCCGCCTTTTTCTTCGGCTTGAACCCAAGCATCAGTCACGGAGGGCGACCACAGAGGCGACAGCTGCATTCGAAGTGCTGTGACTACCCCGCAACCCCGCGGCGGAAGGGCCGGCGTGTCTCATTGTAGCGGTTGTCATTTCCGCCAGGAGCGCGCTGGCTCTGACCGTCCTCCCGCTCTCGAATGGACCGCGCCATGTGACCAGCATGGAAATCATCGCGGTCATCGAACGAAGCGGCGCGATAGTTGGATCGCTTGTATCCGAAAGTAAGAAAACAAAAGCGGCCGAATCAGAGGCTTTCTGCGCCGCCCCTGGCAGCGGCTAACAAGTGCAGCGCGGAGAGTCTGCCGCTATGCCTCAAAACGGTAGGTCCTAGCTCTTGGTTCCGAAGCCACCGTGCCCCCCGTCATACGACACGATGAGAAGCAGCACGCCAGCGGTCAGCCGGCTCCTCGCGCGCCGTGGTCATCTTCGCTGAAAAAATTTTTTGACCCCCTTGAAGGCAAGGACTGCCATTCTAGATCGGCAAATTGCCGGGCGCCCTTCAGGGCCCGACAGAAGGCGACGTCAGGGACCCCCTCATATCCGTATTGCTCCAAGGAGGATGCGCTATGAGAAGCACAACAGAGATCGGGAGCGAACATGCGCCCCGCAGGTTTGCCCTTCCCCATGAGGTAATCGAAGACCCGTCCCTCAGTCTTGCTGAGAAGCGCGCGATTCTCGCGGAATGGGCCTCCGACCGCTCGGCAGTTGAATCGAGACCCACGCTGCGCTGGCTTTCGGGAACTGCATTCCCCGTAACTTTCTCCTTGATCGTTGATGCGCGTCGAGAACTCGACCGGCTCACTCCCCCCTTCACCGAGTGCAACCGGCCGGAGTTGGGGCGGCTGGTTGTCGCCGATTTCGCCGGGCGGCGAGTGTCTGGCTGGCATCATCGCTCACTCGGTCAACCGCGGCAGAATATGGAGGCCTAGGATGGTTCTGTCTAACCCGTTTGACGCGTTGCTCAGCTTTCAACAGGCATTAGACGCATTTCGCGATAGTCGCTGGCTGGAATCCGGCACGAGCGGCGGCGGTGCTTTTCCGCCGGTCAACCTCTTTCGGAAGGGAGAGGATTTCGTGGCGATCGCGGAGGTACCCGGGATCGAGAAACAGAACATCGACATCCAAGTCAAAGGAAACGCGATTCGGATTGCCGGTTCGAAGGCGCTCAAATACGCGGAGAAAGCGAGCGTTCACCGGCGCGAACGCTTGGCTGGCCAGTTTGACCGCGTGATCACGCTGCCAGTGGAGATCGACTCCGAGCGCGTGAGAGCCGAATGTCGCGACGGGATTTTGGCGGTGTACTTGCCGGTCGCGGAGAAGAATAAGCCCCGGTCCATAACCGTGAGCTGAGGCCACAGCGATGGAGACCCCAATGGACAAAACTCAAGAACTTGCCGTGCAGCAGAAAAAGGAGCTGGAAAGCAAAGAGGAGAAGACTGTACCGGCGCGTTTTTTTGTTCCGAACGCCGACATCTTCGAGACCGGCGATGCTTTGACCGTGATGATGGAGGTTCCTGGCGTCGAGAAAAAGGACCTGGAGGTCTCGCTTGACGACGGGATCCTGCGGGTTGAGGGCAGGATCGATTTCAAGAAGTACGATGGCTTTGAACCGCTCTACGCAGAATACAACGTGGGCCACTATTCCCGAGAATTCGCGCTCTCGGACAAGATCGATCCGGAGGGGATCAGCGCCGAACTGTTGGACGGCGTGCTCACGTTGACGCTTAGAAAGGTGAAGGAGGCGACGGCGAAACGCATCGAGATAAGGTGACAGTGGACCTTCCGCGTATGCGGATTAATGATCAGCGTTCGTCCCAATACTCCTCCTGAGCGCCGCGCACAGTGAACAAGACGCCGAGCAGTGGTGGCGCTTTCAGGTGAGGAGGTACCGCTCGCGCGCTGAGGACGGCAGTAAGGCGGAGGCCGCGCGTTGCCGGAACTGAATAGTGTAGATCGCGAAGTTTGCACCGCTGCGCGGTGATAGTGGACTTGGACAGTTTTACAGTATCAGCAATGGACGGAGCACCGCGCAGGGTGCGCTGGCCACGCTACTTCAGATGAGCGCGGAAAAAACTTAACTCTCGCCGATAAAGATCTGCCATGCCGACACCGGCAAACACGTGCCCTTCCTGAGGGTACCGGAGCAGAGTCACATCTCTACCCTCATATCGCAGGGCATTGTACATCTTGATCGAGTCGAGAACGGTGTGCGCATCGTCACCATCGCCAATCGCGATCAGGACCGGCGTCGTAATTGTTTTGGCATGAAAAAGGACGGACAACTTCAGATAGCCCTCAGTATCGTCGTACACCGATTTGCCGCCGTACGTCATTCGCCATTCGGCAGCCGTTTCCGTCATGAGGGTGGCGTTGTTCAACCAATCAAGCGCGACCGGCGCGACCGCAATTGCGCAGCGAAAAATCCCAGTCCTGGCAATGACGTTGATGGCGACGGTGCCACCGTTGCTGTGGCCGTAAATGCATATGCGGTGTTCATCGGCAAGGCCGCTGCGGATCACCTCACGAACGCCAGACATCAGATCGTCTTGCGTGACAGACCATCCGTCTTTGCCACGTGCTGCCGAAGTGAACTGTCGCGTAGTCCAGTCGTTTTGCCATACATGCGGCGCCCTCGGAGCCGGGGTGAACACCAGATAGCCCAGCGATGCCCAAGCTTGGTTGCCGTACAGCGGCTCCATTCCACCGACTGAACGTGACAGTGGATAGGCATCGACGATCATCGGGTATTTGATGCCGCGTTTGATTCCGGGTGGCAGAACAACGCTGCCCTCCAGCATGTCTCCTTTGGTGTTTTTCCACTGCACCAGCATGCGCCGTCCGAGCGCCAAGCGATGCACTTGCGGGTTAAGATCGATAACTTGAACCGGGTCCGAACCGCTGAACACTTCGATGGTGCCGGGATTCGTGCTCGAAACCATCGCCCACGCTATTTTGCTTCCGCGCACGACCAACGTGGTGGGCGCCCGATTGGGGTTTTCAGTCCGCACGATGTGTATTCCGCGTGCCCCGAGTGTTACGGACCCCATACTTGTGCGCTGACCGTACTGGTATAGGAAAAGGATGCGATCGTCGTCGGTAATCCCAAAGTCTCTGATCCTGATCCCAAAGCCGGGACACAAAGCGCGTTCCACGCCTGACCGAATGTCCCACGTTCGAAGAGTGGCGACCCCGTACATCCCTCCGCGGCTGCCATTGTCGAAGTACACGAGCTGGTTACGACCATGCAGCCAGCGTGGCGACGACTTGAAGTGATCATCACCCGTGACTGCTACCGGTCGTGCTGTCCTAGCGTTCAGAACAATGATCGTGGTGGTCGCCAAATCTCCGTCGATCCGACGGTTGCGCGTACTGATGCAAGCAATTCTGCTGCCGTCCGGTGACCAAGAGGGTTGGTAACAACCTCCCTCATGAGTCAGCTGCCGTAAAGATCCGCGCTTTGACCCCGAGGCAATCAAAAACAGCTCACTTGGCGGCTCCGCCCTTCCCGTCTCGTCGAGCCATACATATGCGTGGCTAAACAGCCCGGCGAGAGTCTCCCGCATCGGTGTCGAACGGTTGAAGATCAGAGGCCCGGCAGATTCATTGACCGTTTTGCGTTGGACCGTTGGCGGACGACGCAGCGAGCTCCTCTCAGGGATTGCTGAAAACACAATGTATTCACCGTCCGGCGACCACTCGAGTGCGCGACCCAGATCCGGTCGCCCTCCACTAAGAAAGGCGGCCATGTAGTCAAACTTGATGCCGCCATCAAATGTGGTCAGCCACCTACGAGCGCGGCGCGCAACATCGTAGATCTGCAATTGCGGATTGCGCCCCGTGGAAAAGAACGCCAACCTTTTTCCATCGGGCGCCCACTTCGGCGAAACGCCAGGCCCGACATCAACCTTTGCTGACGTTCCCGATCGATGCTCTTCAACAAATAGTTCGCCACCTTCCGAATATGCAATAAGCCTTCCGTCTCGCGAAATATCGAATTCATCCACCGAACGGGCTGCAATCAGGTCGCGATACTCAACCCGGCGATCCCCTCCTGCGTCGGCCGCGACTCCGGATTGGAAGAATGCCGCTGCGGCCGCGCACACGGCCAATGCCCGAAGAGACTTGCGATTTGCGCGAATAGCGAGGCGCACGGCAGGCCGAGTCCCCCCTTCAGCCGATATGACCCGCTACCACTGCTTCACCAGCTGAAAGTAAACGAAGCGGCCGACTGGGCTCGCGTTCGCTCCATCGTAGTTGACCACCCCCAATCCGTTGACGGGATTTGCTACAAATGGAGCTGAGCTATCAAACAGGTTTTGCACGCCGACGGCCGCAGAAACTCCCTTTAGCGGTCCGGTGCTATCAGTCAATTTGTATGTCGCCGAAACATCGAGCGTTGTCCAGGAATTGATGCGTTGTATTGGGACCACAAGATTGTTCTGGTACGAATCTGTGTAATTTATGAATTCGCTCAGCTCCAGCGATCCAATGCTCAACACAGCACGGCCCCTTAGTTTGAGATCAACTGGGTTGAACGTGGTGTTCAGGATGCTGGCGACAGGCGCGCTGGGAGTGATGCGATTTTTGAAGTCGAAAATGTATGTTCCGGTTATACCGGTTTCCAGCGAAAAGCGGTCCGCTTCAAACGTGTATGTTACGTCAAAGTCGAGCCCATCGGTCTTAACGGAACTCAGATTATGGTCGCGCAAATCGACTATTGCGCTGACGTCCTCTGGCGGAATACCGAAAAAGTTGAAGAAGTTTGGCGCGCCGTACAACTCGTTCACGGCGGCGAGCGGCGGGTTGCGCTCCACCACCGTCGGCCCGAGGACCGCCTCCTGGATGAATGCATCGAACGCGTAAGGCGCAAGGTTCACGATGCGATTCGAGAAATTGATGTTGTAATATGTGAGATGTGCAGCGAATCCTGCAAGATCTGCTGGAGCAATATCGGCGCCGACGGACCACGTTCTGGCAGTTTCTGGGCCCAGCTTAGGGTTGCCGCCGAAGATCAAAAGAGCGTTGCTGAAACCAGACGCTGCCAATGGGTCTGGTATCGGAAATGGCACCACCTCTGATGCTTCGGGATTAAGATCGTTCAGCAGTGGCGCCTTAAATGACGTACCCCATGTCGCGCGCAATGTAAGCGCGTCATTTGCTCGCCACGTGATACCGACTTTCGGATTGTTCGTTGTGCCGAAGTCACTGTACTTTTCAAACCTGTCCGCGAGGTCAATATCTACCCGTGCGACAAACGGAATGGACGCCTGTGGTGAGACAATCGGGATATTCAACTCGCCAAAAGCTGAGAACACGTCCCGTTCGGGCGCGAACGTCGTGGCCGCAAGCACGTTCCGTGTGTCTAAGGATTCATGGCGGTATTCGGCGCCTAGGGCATATGATATCGCGCCCGCCGGTAAATGGAGGAGCGATCCGTCGAGCTTGGCGTTCGTTGCGACCAGCTCAGAATTTATTCTTTGATGCTGATCCAGAGCCGCGTTTGCGAAGAATTCGAAGTCGGTCTCGCTTCGTCCATATGTGCCAGTAAATTCCAGTTGCTGATCGTCTGCTAATCGAATTTGGCTGCCGATCGTGCCCGTGAACTGATCAATCCCAGACTTTCGCTGACCGACGGAAGGTGGGAAGTTGTAGCTGGCCTCATCGGACCGGTGTGAATATAGCGCGTCCGAGAAAACTTGAATGTCAGAATCGAAATTCTGGTCTGCACTGAAAAAGACGCTCTGCCGCCGCATGTCTGGCACCAAGCTAAATGGTAAGGCGACGTTTCTGGATATGGACCGATCTGCAGCGCTCAGGGCAGTCTGATTGTAATAGTCGTAACTTACGAGTGCCGAGCCCGAGCCCCAATCACGGCCGATCGCCTGACTGGCGTCCAAATCGTGATTGCCTCCGCTCGTCACGGAGCCATATCGAAACCGCGTCTCTGCGCCATCGTAATGATCTCTCAGCAAAAAATTTACAACGCCTCCCACCGCATCCGAGCCATAGATCGCTGATGCGCCGTCGGGAACGATGTCGACGTGATCAATTGCCGATACGGGGATCATTGAAATATCGACAAAGTTTGCGTCATAGCCGCCGGGTGCAACACGCCGGCCGTTGATCAGCACCAATGTTGAGTCGCTGCCCAGCCCTCTCAGATCTACGCCTGCAGCATCAGACCCATTATCAGCATCAAGCCCCGCAATGTTCGTCAGTGTGGAAGCCGATTCGTCTCCAAAATTTTGCGGTATCTTTCTGAGGAACTCGTCGAGGTTGCCGGCACCGCTTCGATCTATATCGGCTCTCATGTAGGTCGTAAGCGGTGACGCCGAAGACTTAAGGCCTCTAAGATTGGTACCGGTCACCACCACAGTTTCGACTTCTGATGCCTGACGGCCAGCCGCCTCATCACTTGAAGAGGCGGCTTCCACGTTTTTTCGTCGGACCATCAACACGCCCGCGGGGTTGACTTCGGCCTGAAGGTCGCTGCCCGAGAGCAATGCATTCAAAGCACCGGTGCCTGTGTAGCGGCCGTGCAAGCCGGGCGTCTTCCGCCCACGCACAACGTCCTCGGAGTAGATGATCTGCTGCGAGGATGCTTGACTGAAATCCGTCAGCGCTTGACTTAGCGATTCCGCCGGGATGTCGAACTGGTAAGTTTGCTCGGCGCCGTTCACACCGCCTGCGACGCCGCAGCACCATATCGGCACTACGATCGCGAGTACGGCGGCGCGTGTGCTGCGATGCATCTTTCCCCTCGCCCCCGAGCGATTCCTTGCAAGCTAATGGGCTGCTCATCCCAGTTGAACGACGACACCGGCAAGGTCCTCAGCAACAATGCCAGAAAAATTTTTCGGGACCGCCGCAGCTAGGAGCGACGCTGTAGCAAGATATTGTTGTCGCCGGTCGTCGTTGCTTCGACTGCGAAATAGCTCGTGACGGCACTCACGAACGAGCTCACATCGCCGGCATTAAACACACCGCTGACGCGTAGCGACGCAAGCGACGGATCAACGACGATCGGGCGCTCCGTGTACCGGTTCACGCGCGCCACCGCTTCTAAAAGGGTCTCGTCCTTGAAGATCAGATGGCCGGCTTCCCATGCAGTGGCAAGTTGAACATTGGCCGGTGCGATGACCGGCCTCGGGTTCAGTCGGGTTGCAATCAACTGCTCGCCGGCGCTCAACGCCACCACCCGTTTTGCGGCGACAGGTGACATGGTAGCAGTAGCGGATTTGATGACGACGTGACCCTGGAGCAGCGTGACCAGCACTTTCGTGCCGAGCTTTTCCACGTCGAACGACGTGCCGACCGCCACCACAGTTTCCGTGCCAGCAGTGACTGCAAACGGCCGCGTGACATCATGCGCAACGTCGAACCGGGCTCGCCCGCGGTCTAGCGTGAGGGTGCGCGCTGTCTTGGAATAATGCACGCTGATGTCGGTATCGGAATCGAGCGATATGCGCGAACCATCCGGCAGGGCGACGATGCGCCGCTCGCCGACGTCAGTGCGATAGGTGGTCCATGGCCAGAGCAGATAATAGCCACCGCTGCCGAGAATCGAGACCAGCAGAGCCGCCGCGATTGCGCGAACGACCGCCAGCCGTGGCCGCCATTGCCTCAGGCGGGCTTCGCGAGCGCGCCGGAGGGCGGCTTGCCGTAACGCCAACATTTCCGGAGCTGCAGCCACATCGTCGACGGCAGACCATCCCTCGTCGACGGCCTGCAGGGCGCGTGAATTGTCCGGATTTGCGGCCCAGTCGAGATAGTCCGACGAGGTTCGGGTCGCCGGATCAGCACGCAACCGCTCGTGCCAGGCCGCGGCTGCTTCGAGCAGCGCCTGCTCGCTTGGGGCTAGTGCGGCAAACGAGCCGGTCATCGCAAAAATCTCGCGCCCAAATGGGCAATGGCTTTGATCATATGCTTTTCGACGGCGCTCACCGAAATCCCATACAGCGCCGCAATCTCGCGGTGATGCAGGTTTTCCAGGCGCGACAGAATGAAGATCTCGCGCGTCCGTTCGCCCAAATCGCCGAGCGCGGCCATGACGTCCTGTAGCGTCTCCTGCGCCAGTAGAACGCGCTCGGGCGTCCTTTCCTCAACCAGGCCCAGTGGTGCGGCAGGCACTTGCTCAAGGTTAGCCAGGCTTTGGTGGTCGCGCTCGCGCGCGCCTTTGACCGACTTTGCGCGGTCGCGAAGCAAATTGGCGGCGAAGGTAAAGACATACGAATCGATGGTCCTGCCGCCATGCCTGTCGGGATGTTGCGCCAGCCGGAAAAACACTTCCTGGGTGAGGTCCTCGGCTTCGGCGCGGTTACGGACCCGGCGATCGAAATATGTCAGCAGGGGCATGCGAAACCGGCGGTCAAGCTCGGCCATCAGCTGTGCCTGATTTGCGCTGTTGAACGCGGCGTCCGCCAACGGGCCCTCCCGTACGGTCACAGTACGCGAAAGCCACCGGCGGCCGAAGCGACTTATTATGTGAGGGGACGGGCGCGGCGGTCGTTATACTCAAATTGGCCATGAGGGGTCGCGAGGTCGGGCCCCACACCGCACACGCCAGCCGCCAGGCCAGATAGTGTAGATCGCGAATTTTGCACTAGCGGCGCGCCAGAGTGTGCAAGGTCGGTTTGCACTATCCGCTCGGCAGCCGTGTCATTCAGTGGAAGGACTGCGACGCCTTGCTCGGAACGCAACCAGATCGTGTTCGGTTTTGATCGATCCAGATATCGCAAAGCTTCTTCCAGCGATAGTACTGTGAACGCGTTCCTGGCGTCCGCCTTTCATAGCCTTGCAGCCAGAACCGAAACCAATCGAGATTGACACCTTGCGAAGAGAGACGTGCCTTGGGCGTTGTCAGCACGTGTTCGCTGTCGCCGACGTCCACAAGCTCGACCGGCTTTTGCAGATACCGAAGGCCTGCATAGGGTTCCCACATATAGAGCGTTGAGAAGGGGCCATTGGCTGTCACCAATAAAGGCGCGGTTATCTTATCAAGGTTGAATGTCGGAGCATCCCTAACCCATTTTTCCAAACCTGCTCCAAAGGGACGGGCGGCCATGATGGAATTGGCTTCTTCGGCAGCCAAGTTCTGCACCAGGTCCACGCCCAACAAGTATTGCCAGTAGCCGAAGTTCGTCCCATCGGCAATCGAAGCAGCCACAAAGTTAAGGTGGCTTCGCGCCAACGCTGCGAGAACGTAGAAGCACGTCCGGCTGAAACCCGCTATTCCCACTTTGTTGCGATCAACGATACCTTTGCGGATGAGATTCCCGATGGCGGCCTCGTACGCGGTAACTTGGCAATCAGCCTCCTCAGGACTGTCCAGAACCGGACAGTCGCTCAGCTGAAGCACCATGATTCCGGCCGAGGCCAGCGCACGCGCCGCATACGACGTGGGAAAAATCCCGCTAGGTCGGAACTCGTGCTCCAGAAATCCATGTGTTTGGAGCACGAGGGGGTAACGCCGTCCTGGTCGGAAGTTCAGGGGGAGATAAAGGCCACCGCGCCAATCGCGTCCATGCGCATCCTTGCCTTTAACTACAACAACTGGCGTAATCGCGACATCGCGCAATTGTGGGTTCGGATCCCACACTGTGCGTTTCTGGTCGGACGCTCGTGCAACAAGGCGCGGTGCCTCGATCAAGCTCTGCTCGACAACGATCTGCATGTCCGGCGCTCTTTTGCCGTCGTCAGTACTGTCATGTTCGAGATACCATTGGCCGGGACTTTGGAGCGCATATGTCAACCGGTGCTTTGACAAGGTCGCGACATCCGTGCAGTCGATCGAAATCACCCGCCCGGTCTGGGTAAACCGCAGCGCATCGATCAAGAAGAAGCCTGCCTCGGGACCATGCCCCGTCAGATAAGATTTTGAGCGATGCACACAGGTGATCTGATTGCTTTTCAAGTCAGCAATGGCGGTGCACGGTCTTCCATTGTCGCCGATCGCCTTTGCACTCGAAAGGAATGTGCTTGGAAGCGCAACCAGTTTACCGTCGTCTGACCAGGTCAAATGTGCAGCGCCCGCCTCCCACCAGCCGGCGGCCAAGGCGGTCGGCGCCGAGGCAATCGTTCGTGTCTTTCCCGTGCGCAAGTTGATGACAGCGTATTCGCTGATCATGTTGCCCGTTCGCAGCACACTCAGATCCTGCCGTCCTGGTTGGATTGTGTGGGCTGCATCCCCTGCAAGGGGTCGAAAGAGCTGCTGCCATTTATTGGGCACATCTGAGACAGGAACTGCGGTCGCAAGGTCAGCCCCGTCTGGTGACAGGGCCATCGTCGATTGCCCCTCACGGAAGAGGACTATCGCACGGCCATCGCTCAACACTCGTTTGGCTGGTCCATCGATTGCGGCCCACAGCTCCGCCCGCTCCACCCATCCGTCGTTGGCCTCATCAATGCTCTGCGGAAACAACACGTCGAGTAACGACTGCCCGGTATTCACACGCATTTCACCAGCGGCCAAGTTGTGTCGCGGCGGTAACGTCATGACGGTGAACGCATAATGGTGTCGGTCACGTAAGTCGAAGGCCGTCACATTTTGGGTATCGCTGGTCAGGGGCACTGGCTTTGTCTGGTTGAGATCAGAAACGACAAGCTGATTGAACCCCGCGGTTGTCTTTCTCAGGAACGCCAACTGCCTTGAGTCCGCCGTCCAACGAATCTGCGAAATCAGTGGGCCGACCGAATAGCTCGACATCCGCAGCGCCCAAACGGGACGAGGCGGCGGGATCCTGCCCGGACTGCGCGCAAAGCTTCTCAGCGCATCCACTTCATAGACACGCAGCTCGTCCTCGAGGCGATTGGTTGCGAGAACTCCGCGCTCGATATGAACAGCAACCAAATTGCCATCTGGAGAAAATGTGATGGGCGCAGTTCTGGCCCGGTACGGGTCACCGAAATGAGCGACCCCTATGTCGTCAGAGACGGTCCAGGGGCGTCTGCCGCCTGCTATCGCGTCGGTCTTGGTTGCCATTGGCATCAGCAACAGCGCAACAAGTAGAGGTCGCGACCACCGAACTTGTTGCAAAGCACCGACTCTGAGGCTCACCAGGAAGTACCGAGCCGAGCATAAATGAACCGACCCCGGATATCCGCCTGAGTGGGGTCATAGCCGAGGAAATCGAACCCATAATTTGAAAACTGAGGTTGCTGATCGAACAAATTTACGGCGCCGACGACCAAATACGAGCCGGCGACCGTTTTCTGTTGTGAATCGAGCACTTGCCCAAGCTGGAGCCGAATACTTAGATCGGCAATCCAGAAGTCACCAATTCGGTGGGGGCTATCATAGTCCCGATAGCTGCCCACGTATCGTTCGTCAAAATGCGCCGTAAGGGATGGTATGCTGTAGTCTAGCGAAACCGTCCCCTTCCACCGGGGCGCCCAGTCGCCACTGTCCTGAGCTTTGGATACCGCTTTTATGATAGGTGCGCCGGGCGTGAGGGCGGAATCATACCGGTAGATCTGAGTAAAATTCGCGGCTGTCGAGAACGCGCCCCAATCCGTCTCAAACCGGTAGCTGGCAGAATAATCGATACCGGCAACTTTGATCTGCCCGAAATTAACGGGTGTTGCGATAACTCGAGTGATATTGCCATTTTCGTCGCGAATGACCCGCCCGGGAAAGCTCGACTCATTATCCACGATGAACTGGGGCGAAAGCTGCTGGACATCGTTGTCCTCCTCGATGTCCCAGTTTGTCGCCGATAGGGAAAGGTCGGGGATCAGCCCGTTCCACACGAAACCGACAGTTCGAGAGGTGCCGGTGATCGGCTGGAGACTTGGGTTTCCGCCGAGCGTTGCTGGCACTTCAAGTGTTTGTCCGGTCTGAGGGTCGGTAATGAAATAACTCGCTTGGTCTTGTGGCTGATGAAGAAGCCTGAGGGGTGGTGCTTTAAAGGCATCGGCATAGGTTGCCCTGACCAGCAACCCAGCAAGCGGCCGCCACTCCGCCGCCAATTGACCGGTCGTTTTGGTGCCAAAGTCACTGAAATGGTCGAGGCGGCCGGCAGCGGTAAGTGCGAGTCGCTCGGATCCCTCAGTCGGCCCGGACAGGATTGGGAGCCGGGCTTCCGTAAAAGCTGCGTAACTTGTGCGATCGTAGGATTCCAGAAGCAGTGGTGGTGGAAATGCCGTCTCTATGATGTGAAATCGAATCGAACTGCGATCGGTTTCACCGCCGACAACAGCCTGAATCGGGCCCGACTCGAGGTTCAGCAAGGTTCCGCGTGCAAACCCGTTTATTGATAGGTCCTCGCCAGCTGCATCTTGCTTCTCATCGGTGAAGAAGGTCTGCACGTAAGACCGTGGCCCGAGAGCGCCTGCAACGAAGGGATTGAGTGCGCTGGTAGGATCTGTCGAATTGAGTGCATTCTGAAACCCAGCAACGTCCATGTCTTCATTGCGGTTGCGAAGGTAGGTCCAGTCATGGGAATCCCATCCCGATATTTCCCATGTCCAATCGCCCCAGAGCTCGCCGCGTGCACCGATTAGTCCGCGGACAAAATCGGTGTTCTGCGAAAATATTTCCTGGATTGCCGGAATTACAGCGGCGATCCCAATCGTGATATCAAACGGGTTGTATGGGTTTGCGGCCGACACCGTGAAGCTCTGAAAACCGGGGATGCCGAACAACTTTTGTGGACCGAGACTCTGATAGAGGTTTTGGTGCGAATAAAGCAACTCGGCAAATAGCTCGGTGGAAGCGGTGAGTTGATAGGAACTGCTTGCCAGTATCCCGTATCGGTCGATCTTCGGAATAATCGAAGCACCCGCAAACAGTGCGCATTCGTTCAAGGTACCGTAATTGAAATCAGAAAGGTTCGGCCGGCCCGATTTTGTAGATCCCGATATTTCAGCGTAGCTCGCGTTGCTTCCGGCTGGCGCTCCGGGAAGAGTGCTGCCATCTGTCGAAAAAACATTCCCGGGGAAGCACAGCGGGTAGTTGTTGTCGGGACCACCAAAGCGGGTGAAATCATTCGAACGAGTTATCGCACGGTCATCTGTAGTGAGGGCATCGTGTGTTTGATAGCTGCCAAGAATGGACAAGGACGCCCTTCCCCAGGTCGTCCCGGCTGAGAGGCTTGCATCCGTCTCGCCGATGTTTCTTGCACCGCCGTACTGAACATTGGCATCAAGCCCATCGAAATTCTTCTTGAGGATGATGTTCACAACGCCGGCAATTGCGTCCGAGCCGTAGATCGCAGACGACCCGTCAGCCAACACCTCGATGCGATCGACGGCCGCAAGCGGAATATTGTTCAGATCGAAGAAGTTACCAATGAACTGGGAACCGGAGGTCTCCAGCCGACGGCCATTGAGCAAGACCAGCGTGGTACCGACCGGCATGCCCCTCAGGGTGACCGTTGTACCCTGAACGGCTTGCTGAACGAAGCTGTCAGTGGAATTCGTAGAGACGCTCGGCAACGTATTGAGAAAATCCGAAACGCTACTTTGTCCACTCTGTTCGATGTGTTTACGGTCGTAGACCTTCACATCGTGCGCAGTGTTTCCAATCTGGGTCGGTATCCGAGACCCTGTGACCGTCACCGTCTCGATCGAGCTAGACGTAGCCGCCGCATCACCGGACGCGGCGGCTTGCACGTTTTTTGGCCGAACTACCAACCCGCCATTTCCATCAGAAACAGCTTCTAAGTTTGTGCCGGCTAGCAATTTTTCCACAGCGTCACGAACACTCATCGACCCATCCACCGAATGGGCTTCGATGCCCTGTACCGCTTCCGGTGAGAACAGAATGTTCTCGCCCGTCTGATGCGCTACGTCCTTCAGCGATTGGGAAAGTGGTTGCGCGGGAACGTGGATGCTTGCAGTTTGTGCCAAAGCTGTTGCGCCGGCCGCCGTCAATGCCGTGGCGCTCGCAATCAAGATATTTCGAAATTTCGATAGTGCAGGCTCCCGCATGACACGTCCCCTCTGCCGCACTGGATTGCGGCACTCCGACCGCTCAATGTGAAGGACGTTTGGAGCCGCGCTTACCTCACCACCAATTGCTCATTCTTTCGACAAACCTGACGAGTCCGCCACAAGCTGAACCTGCCCGCTTCCAAAATGTGCTTCAACGGGCAGCAAGGTTGCGATGGACCGCGCGAACGCGGCGTTATCGCCGACGCGATAAACCCCACTGATCCGTAACCTCCCGACCGCGCCATCTGCGATGCGGAGTTTGATAGATGAGTAGCGGTTCATTTCGGTAACAGCATCCGCCAAAGTCTCGTTCTCGAACATCGCCTGACCGGTTTGCCACGCGAGCAGCGGTGCCAGGCTGGGCCTATCGACATGCAGTGCACCCGCAGTCGCCATGAGGCGCTCGCCGGTCGTGATCACCTTGCGCTTGCGGCTGGCCCGATTGGAAACAATGGCGGGGTTACCTTGTACAAGAACGACCGAAACTATGGTGCCATCACGGCGGACGTCGAAATTGGTTTGCGCGGCCATGATGCGCTCGGCCGCGGCATCCACAACAAAGGGACGCTTGCCGTCCGGGGCGACATGGAAATTGCAACGGCCGTGCACCAGCTCGACTCCGCGAACCGTATCCGTGAATTGAGCACGTATGCATGTGTCTGTATCGAGGAAAGCTTGCGTCCCATCCTGCAACGTCACGTGCTTCTGTTCTCCGACGTCGGTCTGATACACGCCGGCATAAGCCCGTTGCCAAACCTCGAACCCCACCATACTCGCCGCCAAGGCCCCTATCCCGGCGAGCACGGCACGGCGGCGCACTGGCATTTGAGGCGGGCCTTTGCTTCGCAATTCTCGTAGCCCGCCGGCGATTTCCCAAGTGGTAGTGACCGCCTCGAATGCGGCGGTGTGGGCGCGATCAGCGGCAAGCCATGCTTGGAATGCGCTTTCATCAGCAGGCGAGCGGTCGCCGGCATGCAACCGGGCAAGCCACGTCGCAGCTTCGGCTTTTGCTTCTGGGCTCACCAGGAACTGATCGGTCATCGCTACCAGCCTTCCGCCCATTCGGTGAGAAACAGCATAGCTTTCGCGATGTGCTTCTCGACAGCGCTCTGAGTTAGTCCCAGCTGGGTGGCGATTTCCCGATATTTCAGTCCGTCCAGGCGGTGCATCAGGAAGATCTCACGGGTACGCGGCGATAAATTGGCTAGTCCGTCTCGCACCCTTTCGAGACGAGCACGCGCGGCCAAAACCTCATCCTGGAGAGGTGCCTGGTCGGGATGCTGGTCGGCATATCGAAGGTCGTCCTGTGGACAGATTTGGTTGCGCCGATAATCATCGATCGCAATATGCGCAGCAGCCGTAACCAAGAACGCTGTGGGATTGTCTATTTCGTGGGTGGTGCGATGTCGAGCCAGCCGCTCGTACGCGGAATGAAGCAGATCTTCGGCGTCGTCAGGGCGTCGCGTGCGGCGCGCCACCTTGCGCACCAGCTGCGCCCAATAAGAACGATTTAATTGCTGCCGCCCCATTCGTCTGTCCGTGAGCGCGAGCATAGCGGCTATGGTGGTGGGCGCCGAGCCGAACATTTCGCGACTCTCAGGTGAGGTAATTCGCGGTCAGTTCGTCTCTCATTGCCAGGGCCGGTGCCGAGACCTCGGCACGACCGCGGACGATAGTGTTGAATAGCGGTTTTGCACTCACCAACGATCTGGCGCAGCTGGGTACCGCGATGGCTGCATGCGACCATTCCGGATCGAGGAGGCGCGACAACTTCCATTTATCGAACATCGCCCCATGCGGGAGCTGCGGTTCGCGCATTACCGAACGCTGTCGCGCAGCGCATCGCACCTATGGAGATGGCTATTCAGGTCTGGCGCGCGTGCCTCGCTGTACCGACGCGAGGCGTTGGCAGAAACATGCCCGCAATCACATCCCGCGTCTCGTGCCGGTTGGTGTCAAATGCGTTCGGGCAAAGGGTCAGACGCGATCTTAAAATCGGGCGACCGCAGGTTACAGACAGTTAATTTGTCTTTGGCATGAAAGACGCGCCCAATTCCAAATGAAGGTCGGGGGGCCATCAGCACAATCGCAGCCTTGAGTAAGCCTTGCGCGCGTATAGCCGGGCGCCTTTGGGCTTCTTGTCTCTCCTTCTGTCGTTCTGACGGAGGACTGAATGAGCAAACTGCATCTGGCGGTTCTTCTGGCTGCCGCTTCGCTGATAGCCGAAACAGCCCACGCCGCGAATACTATTCAGTTCGCGGACGTGGGCGGCGGTTGCGGGGCAGGTGTGCTTTGCAGCACCGATGGCACGCACGGTTACTTAGCGAACGGTAGAGCCAGTCCATTCAAAGCAAGTACTATCAGCAAGTGGTTCCAGATCAATCTGGACGGCAAGAGCCGCCTCAAGGGGCAGCCGGCGCAGCGGCTCCGATCGGGAAGCTTTCTGGTGGTGAACGACAGAGAAGAGCCAATCGAGAATTTCTCCGTCACGCTGAAGCTCGATGTGTGCGGCGGCCCCGGTTGCGGTGTGTTACTTACCGCCGGCAGCCGCGGTTACCGCTATGCCGGAAGGCTCACCCGTTCTGTGCCTGCGAGACGGGGCGGCACATCAGGCAAGACAACTATGATGTGGACGGCGGGAAATGGGGGGCAAATTCCCCCGCACGTGATCTTCCGCATCGCTTTCTCTGGGTGGAACACTAGTGCGGCCGCCGCGCCGTCGCTCTCCGTCGTGTCGGACGTGCTGATCTCGAAGGCTACAGACGGAACACCGGGCAATGGCGAAAGCTGGTCTCTGGCTGGCCTCACGCCGGACGGCAAGTATGTGGCCTTCCGCAGCTCCGCGACCAATTTGCCGGGCGCATCCAGCTCGAACCTGACCGAGTACCGCTACGATACCGCTGCAGGCTCGCTGATCACGATTCCGACTCCCATCGGAAATTGCTGCGGCGAGGAACTTGGAATCTCGGGTGACGGCAGCGCGATCTTCCAATCAGGCGGCGATTCCGAGAACGACTACATTTTCGATCTAACCGATCCAAACGCACCGGCCACACATCAAATCGCCGTGCCCTATCCGCTTGCGAATACGGGCGACATCAGCGGCGATGCTCGATATGTAGTGTATGGTGCGCCCCAGGATTACGGCGATCCGTACAACCATTACGGTGTGTACGTATATGATCGCCAATCGCTGGGCACCAAGCCGATGCTTGCTCCGGATGGAAATGGTCCGGACGGACAAGGCTGCCAACCGCAGGGCAAGGCAATCAGCGGGAATGGACAGTACATCCTCGTTGTATGCGGTTCCGATAACATCGTTCCGGGAATCAGCACCCCGGCTCTCTATGTATGGGATCAGTTTGCCACTGACCCCACGAAGGCGTTTGAAGACGTTATGGGCTCAACGGACGGCGCAGAGGGCATTCAGGTAGCCTCTGCCACCGGGGGGATCAGCCCCGACGGCCGGTACGTCATTTACGACACGAACGTTCCAAACCTTATCCCAGGCGGGACGACCGACGACCAGGTGTTTCTGTACGACTACGGGCAGACCAAGGCCACGCAGCTCGTCTCTGTAACCAGCGATGGTACACAGGGCGCGTGCAATGGTGTCTGCGTCAATGGGCACTTGGATCAAAGCGCGGTTTCGGTAAGCGCGGATGGGCGGTATGTGGCATTTCACAGCAACGCCAACAATCTGGTCGCAGGACATGATAGCGGCGCTTACAACATCTACGTGAAGGACCTGGGTACTCCCGGCGACCTCATTTGGATCGCACAAGGCCACCATCCGATCATCAGCGCCGACGGGCTTCACATCGTCTATATGGACGGTACCGACACCGACGCCCATGACAATGTACACCTCGTGACCCTGCAGTAGGTCAGATTGATGAGGAGAGAACGATGTTGCTTCTCAACAATCGTCGTTATGGCCACTGGTTCGTCAAACAGAACCATTCGCTTGCCTGTATCGAGACATTTTCGGTCATCCATTAACGCGCACGATCGGAGGTTGATGTGACGAGATTACCCGTATTGGCGGTCGCAGCGCTGCTTGCTTGGACGAACGCCGCCGGCGCGACGAAAATCCGCTTCAATGGCTTTTGCGACGGTATGCAACTGCAAACCGCTGATGGAATAAACTACACCTCGACTGAGACAGGCGCCTGTCTTCACCACAGGTCTGTCGTAGGCGCGGGCAAGGTAGCCGGCAACCAGCTGAAACTGCTTGTCAACTGGAGGCCTTTCACCGGCAGCGTCGACAAAAAGCGCTACGTGCTCCAGATTCCGTTCAAGACCGGCAGCAAATTCACCGAATATGCGCAGCGGAACGGAACCTGGGTCCTACTGAATAGCGGGAAATACAAGGTCTCCAAGTAGGCCCGCGGAAGCCGGCGAACGCGCTACTCGGCACACTCAGGAACGGAGGATGCGCAAGACCAACATCCTTCATCAATGCGGCGCTCCGGCGAGCATTGGTTGAACTGTGGTCTGTTCGGCAGTCCGGCGACACATTCGGGGAATGCAGCAGCGCGTCGGTTTAGTGCCTACGTCAGGCGCGGCTGAGCAAAGCCATCCGCGGTAGCACACACCGCGGCTGCTACAGGTAAACCTCAATCGTTCAGGGTGCCGTAGACAAGCAATTTCGATAATCTTCCATTATCGAACGGCTCTGCGCCAAAACGCCTTCTGACGGATAGTGTAGATTCGCCAATTACACTTTGGTCGCCGCTGAGCTTTGCCCGGGGTTGGATCACTTGCGCCGTCCGCGACGCTTAGCGGCAAGCCGTTACGCTGAATCGTTCGCCGTATCCTTGGTGCAGACTGCTTCCCAACTCTGGCGCCCGGTTCAGTCTGAAATCGTGGGCACTGTCCATATCAACGCCGTGACGAACTGGCGGTTGCCGCGCCGGCTCTCCATCAAGCCTCGGCGAAAAACCTGATGCGACTGGCTCATCATCGTTTCCGAGCTCGATTCGGTCTCACACTAGACGCTGTCGGCAGGTGAGAGGCTAGCAGGGCACATGAACGGCCGCCGAGAGTTTGCTTCATGCGCTTGTCCACTGGGGTGTCAAGGTTTTGCTTCACCAATCCCAGCACATCGGAGATGCATTTTGTGGCGGCACTGGACCGGGAGCCAGGATGCCAGCCGTGCTGACGTTGTTCGAGGGCGTGGCGACGGCGGCCTTTTCTTTTGTCGCTGCTCCCCTCAGGGCGTAACCTGATATATCACTCCGCAGCCGAACCCGTTGCAGTTCTCAGCAGCGCCGCCGATTTCCGTTACACCGTAGATCTTGCCGCCGTATTGAACCAGCTGCCCCAGCGGCTGCCTCCCATCGGTGCAGTGTAGTTGATCCGTCGAGCAGAAACGATAGAGCGCTGCGAGCCTGTTGGTCGCAAGATCGATTCGGTAGAGCAGCCCATCCCCATAAGTCTGATCCGTAACGCCGCCGTGTAACGTCGTTCCGATGATGCCGCCGGTGCTATCCCGATACAGCGCGCTGCTTCCCAAATTGCCGTCGTCGCATCCCGCGCCCGCAATAAAGCGGGAGCAGAAATTGTGCAGCACTGTGTATTTCTGCGCCGAGAGATCATAGGAATAGGCGACGCCCTGGCCAGGCTTGCCGCCGTAGATCGTGGAACCATAAAGGATCGGCGCGTTTGGATCGAGAAACACCCCAAGAGCATCACTACCGCTTTTGCACGCTGCGTCGCAAAACGCATGCAGCTGTGCTGTCGGATGCGCGCTCCAGATCGCACCAAATCCTTGCTTTGTACCGGCATTGTTTGTCCCATACAGCGTGCCGGCTGCATCGACAGATATGGCCCCAGAGGGATGCGCACCGTCCTTACAGGTATCGATTTCCTGCTTGCAGAAACTGAATAGCGGTTTTTCTCCCTTTCCCGGTGTGAAGGTGTAGGCAAGGCCGCCGCTGTACAATCCCCCGTTCAGTGTCGCTCCGTAGAGGGGAGATTTGCCATCATAGACCGCACCGCCGTTGGCACCTATGTAAGTGAGCGGCGTCTGGGGGTTTTGCCCGTCGGTGCACGATTGCGAACTGCAGAAATTGTAGAGCACATTGTAATGCCCGTCCGCGGTGAGTTCGAACAGTGTGCCGCCATTGTTGGCGCCGCCCTGCTGCATCGTGCCGTAAAGATTGCCATTCTTATCGACGACTAGCTCGCCGCCAGCCTGCGCACCGTCAGGACAGCTGCCGCCGCCCTGCACGCAATTAATGGTGTAGAGTAAATGGAAGGTGCCGCCCGAAAACTTGAAGATGGTGCCGGAGCCGGAACCACCGTTGGTGGTAATGCCGTAGAGATTTCCCTTGCCGTCGCCGGTTAGGCCGACGAGAGGTTGACCGCCATCCACGCCGGACCCGTCCTTGTTGAAGGTGTAAAGGACCTGATAACTGGGTTTGGCGTTTGCCGCATCGCCGAATGCAATAGCAGCAACAAAGCTTGCGCCCAGGATGAGCGCTCCTCGCAACGTAAGTCGCACCTGTGTATCCCCCGTATAGATGTGTTTGCCCCGAGGGACGCAAAAACGCCCCTACTCAGTTTTCAACCGGATGAGCCGCCCCCGCGTCCACCGGCTATTGTCGTACAGCATGCGGCCCAGGCTCCGCAAGGCAACGCGTTAACAAGCGCGAAAATACCCCCACAAGGGATTTGAAGGGGGCGGCGGGCGAAAGAGACCCGATGCTCTGGGTCGCGGTGGTCGGCTCAGCGGCGGTGTGGCTGTTTCTGATTTACGAAGCGGGGAACGAGCTTCGGGGCTGGTAGCTACGCTGCCATCAATTTTGGTAACCGCCGCCCCTTCCTTCGCCAGATCGCCGGCAGCCTTCACTTTGCCCACTACAACTTCGTGCGGCTGCATCGCACCACGCGGGTTACCCCGGCTATGGCGGCGGGTATTTCTGATAGGCTGTGGACGTTGCAGGAATTGGTGGAGGAAACGTCTACGTGAGCGGGGATGCTATCGTAGAAGCACTGGCCCACCATTACGAAGTGATCGAATGGGGCTTGGCAGCGCTTCTGGCGCTCGGTGTGGCAGTAGCAGTTTTGAAGCTCACCAAGCTTGGACGTCTTTTGGCCCTCGTGATTGGAATGCTCGTGTTCACGGGCCTTCAATTCCCGATCAAGACGCACGCGGTCATGCTGGAGATGCCGCGAAAATCAAATTAGGACACTACCCCGCTGATGCGTCAGTATGGCGGAGCTTGCCGTTCGCGCTGGTTGCGGGCGGCCGAGGTCCACCACGCCAGATCGTCGGCGAGCCTCGCGAACGCCTTCTGCGTCAAGCGGCCAGCTTCGCCGATCGGCTCACTTTGCTCATCCAACGTCTCGGCTATAGGCCCTACGGCCAGCGTGCTGGAAATAACAACCATGCCCATCTCCGAAAGGACCGGGTGCCAGGATGAGCTGGCACGGACCCCAGACAAACGACTCGGCGAATAGCTGACGATGGCGGCGGGTCGCCAAAACCATTCTTCCAGGAAGTGATCGGTGAGGTTTTTCAGGCCAGCCTGCGGCCCCCAATTGTACTCGCCTATGACGAACACAAAAGCATCCGCTGCACGGATTTTTCGGGCAAGATTCTCCATCGCTTGTGGCGCGGACCCTTTGGGATACTCCTTGTACATACGGTCAAGGATCGGGAGGCCTACCTCCCTGGCATCGATCAGCTCCGAAAGAGCACCGCGAGCGCGAAGCTCTTTCGTGACGAACGTTGCCAGGCGGATGCCGACGCGCGAGGCACGGTAAGAGCCGTAGAACACCAGCACGTTGTCGGACATCTTCGAATTCTCCTGATCTTTTGCGATCGACCAAAGCGGCCTAAGAAGCCACAGCTCGCGTCAAACTTGCACGCCAACGTCAGACCGGACGGATAGTGACCGGCGCAAGCCCACGGCACTAAGGACCGCGGCGGCCCAGTGACGTACATCGTTCGCCGAGAGCGCAAGGATGATCCATCCCGAGAGCCAAACGCCACAGGCCAGAGCAAACAGTTCCCCGCCATCGTTCATGATCACAAGGCCGATGGGGCTAAACACATGGAAGAAGATCGCCCCCGTCATGATGCCAATCGCAAGAGCCGCGCCGAAAATTCGAACGCGCGGGATGAAGAGGAGAATGGAAGCGACCAGTTCGGCGATGCCGATGATCCAGCGCCCCGCTGGCTCGAAAAGAGAGATGCCGGACCAATCACGCAACGTCGAGAAGATGTAGATACTCTCGGCAGATCCCGTGAATTTGAAGAACAGCGATTGCACGAATACAAACGCGATGTAGGCACTCAGCACCCACAGCACATATGTTTTGTACTTGCTCATGACGATTTCCTTTCAGCGGTAAGAAATTGTGGTCGAAGACGTGGGCTGTGCGCCTGTTTCGAGCGCCTTGAGCCAGAGCAGTGCGGCGTCGCGGCCTAAGAGGAGGGCCCACGTTTTGAGTGCTTGCGCATCGAAGTCGAACTCCGGCACGGGATTGCGTGAGCCACGCAACAGCTGCGCGATGTCCTTCAACATGAGATGCTCCTTGGGGGTAGGCTGAAGTCGGTCGTCGAACAGATGCCGATGCGATCGAAATTGGCATCGAGCCAAAGCTCTCCGGCGAGCCGGCCCATATCGCGCAGCCGCGTTACGAACTTCCAGCTCGTGTCGAATCTGGATGCCAGCGTGAGGTCGGACAGGAAATCTGTAGAACTGATAGCGTGCAATCTGATGGACGAGATTCTGTCGCGATATTCGGGCTTGATCCATTCGTCATCGATCGATGTCAGCGCAGCCAGAGCCGCTGCTTCACGGTGGATCGAAGCATGAAGCGCCATATCGTTGATGAGTGTGTGGATGTCGGCGGCGCTTCGTGGTGGCAAGCGGCGCGCGGTCGGACTTATCTGCGCGAGAAGCACATCACGGCATTCTGTCCGCCCGACTAGGGGCGCGATAGTCGATTGGCCGCAATAGGCGCCGTCCCAATAATACTCCCCATCGATCTCTACGGCCTGAGATACGGTGGGCAGGCACGAAGCCGCCAATACCGCGTCGACACTGATCTCACGATTTGAAAATACGCGGGCTACGCCAGTGCGCACATTGGTGGCTGTCAGCGAGAGTTGCAGGGTCCTGAAGCGATGGAGCTCCTCGAAGTCGACAAGATCGCGCAGCAGGTCACGCATCGGATTGGTGTTGACCGGATTCAAGTCGTAAGGCCTGAAGATCTGACTCATGCCTTCGAGCCAGCGGCAAAAGAGCGGCTCGATCGGCGCAAGCATCATAGTGGCCGGTCCACGATCAAGCGCGCTAAGCCATGCCGCCTTTGCACTCATCGATTGCCAGAACTTCTCAAGCAGCGCACGTGCATCATTGTTGCCGCCGCGCATCACGCCATACGCATAAATGACGGCGTTGATTGCGCCGGTGCTCGTCGCGGCGATGCCAGTGACGTCGACGCGGCCATCCTCCAGCAGTTTGTCCAGGACGCCCCAGCCGAATGCGCCATGCGTTCCTGCGCCCTGCAGCGCCAGGTTGAGGGGGCGCGCGGCCTCGTTGCGTCGGTAAATGAGGCGCGATTTGCCCTGGATGTCCACGTGCATTGTCATCAGGCCGCCTCCTCCATTGTGGCGGTTTCATCCATCTCGTGGCCGGTGATGAGGCGAACGCCGCGCTGGTAGGTGAGGTACGACCAGGCCCAGTTCGCGGCGACGCTCAAACGATTGCGAAACCCGATCAGGAAATAGACATGCACCAGCGACCACAGCAGCCAGGCGACAAAACCCTTGACTCTGAAGTGTCCAAAATCAGCCACGGCATGCCGACGCCCGATCGTCGCCATGTTGCCGTAGTCGCGATAGAGGAAGCCGGGTGGCTCGGGGCGACCCTCAATGCGCGCTGCGATCACTTTCGCAACGTGGCTGCCGGCCTGCTTGGCGGCTGGCGCGACGCCCGGAAGGGAGGTCCCGTCGGCATGTCTCAATGCGGCGGTGTCGCCAGCAATGAAGATTTCGGGATGCTGAGGCAAAGAGAAATCCGGATTGACCAGAACTCGACCGGCGCGGTCGACCGTTGCGTCCAGCCACTGCCCGGCCGGCGAAGCTTTCACCCCTGCCGCCCAGATGATCGTTCTTGCGTTAATGGCGTCATGGCCGACGCTCACGCCACTACTCGTGATGTCCGTGACTGCCCTTCCCAGCTGCACCTCTACGCCCAGATCTTCCAGCGCTCGTTTGGCGTCGGCCGAAAGTTTTTCAGGCATTGTGGGCAGTAGCCGAGATCCAGCTTCGAGCAACACGATTCGTGCGCACCTGGGTGTAATGGATCGGAAATCGAACGTGATGGAATTGCGCGCGAGCTCGGCGATAGCGCCGGCCATTTCCACACCCGTTGGACCACCACCGATGGTTACGAAGGTGAGGAGCGCCTTTCGACGGTCGCGAATGGGTTCCACTTCCGCGCGTTCAAAGGCGAGCAGAATGTTTGCGCGGACGCGTGTCGCATCATCCACCGATTTGATGCCGGGTGCGTGCGCAGCCCAATGATCCTTGCCGAAATAGGAGTGACGCGCCCCCGTAGCGACCACCAGGAAATCGTAGGAAATGCACTCGCCGCCGCCGAGGCGAACTGCCTTGCTCTCCTTATCAACGGCAACAACTTCGCCCAACAGGACGCGGGCATTCGTTTGGTCCTTCAGAATTGACCGGATTGGCTGCGCGATGTCGGCTGGCGAGAGGCTCGCTGTTGCGATTTGGTATAGGAGCGGTTGAAACAGGTGATAATTATGCCGATCGATCAGAGTGATCTCGGCATTCACATCCTTCAGAGCGCGAGCACAAGCGAGCCCGGCGAATCCCGCACCGGCGATGACGATGCGAGCGAGGGGGCGGGTGTGGGATTCGCCAGTCATCTCCTTCTCCTCCTTCCTGCTGCCAGCGAAAATCAGTGCGCCGTCCAACCACCGTCGACCGGCAATGCAGCGCCGGTTATCGATGCACCTGCGTCGCTCGCCAGGAACACGGCGAGCGCACCCAATTGTTCGACGGTTGCGAATTTCTTGTTCGGCTGTTGTGCGAGCAGCACGTCGCGGATCACTTGGTCGCGGCTGATGTTGTGTGCCTTGGCTTGATCATCGATTTGTTTCTCGACCAGAGGCGTCCACACATAGCCAGGGCAAATCGCATTGGCCGTGATGCCAAACTCCGCGCCTTCGAGTGCGACGACCTTTGTGAGACCAACCACGCCGTGCTTGGCGGCCACATAGGCGGCCTTGAAGGGCGAGGCGACCAGGCCATGAGCGGAGGCGATGTTGATGATGCGCCCGAACATTCGCGCCTTCATGTCGGCGAACACGGCCCGTGTGGCGTGGAATACGGCCGACAGATTCAATGCGAGGATGGCGTCCCATTTCTCGGGCGGAAATGTTTCGATCGGTGAGACAAACTGAATCCCGGCGTTGTTGACGAGGATGTCGAGCTGACCGAACGCTGCGTTGGTCCGCTCGATCATCGAGACAGTATCGGCTGGTTTGGCCAAATTGGCGCCATCGTAGGCGACACGAGCTCCGGTCTCCGTCGCCAGTACTTCGCGGGTGTTTTCGATTTCGGCGGCATCGCCAAAGCCGTTGAGCACGACGTTTGCGCCGGCCGAGGCGAGCGCACGGGCAACGCCCAATCCGATGCCGCTCGTCGATCCCGTCACAAGGGCCGTTTTGCCGGCGAGCGCGCCACCTGCCGCCATTTCCCTGTTCATCATCATCGCGTTCATTGTTGTGATCCTTTCGTTGTTTTCAGTTTCGATTGCCGTCGAGGTCGATGGAAATGCCGTGTTGCTTCGCTTTCGATAGGTGGCAGCTATGGAGTGCGCGTCAGGCGCAATGCAGAGGTCAGAATCGCTGCAAGGGTCAGAGACACGCCGACGCCGGCCACACATGCGCTCCAGCCCAGGCGATCAAACAGCTGCCCTAACACTGCGGCGCCTACGAGACCGCCAAAGAAGTAGGAAGCGAGATACATACCGCTGGCAGCGCCGCGATCTGCAGTGGCTGCCTGGCTCACGAACCCGGTCGCCGTGGCTTGCGCGAAGAAGGTGCCAACGCCGACCAGCACGAGCCCCACCAGTACGAACGGTAGCCTGTACGTCAGCAAAAGAGGGAGGCCGACGAGAGCGAGCCCCAATCCGCTCCACATCGCCGGCCGCGCGCCCATTCTCTGAGCCAGGCGCCCCGCAACGGGTGTCGTGAAGATGGACGGAAGAAAGACGAAATAGACGAATCCGAGCGACATCTGGCGCAGTCCGATCGGCTGCCGCGTCAGCACAAAATTGACGTAGCTGTAGGTGCCGATGAAGGCGAACAGGATGAGAAACCCGATCGCGAAATTAGCGAGCAGCGGTCGGTTGCGAAGATGAACGCCCATTGCGGCGAACGGCGATGATGACGCCAGCTCACCAGCAGGCATCGGGCGCGTCTTGTTCAATGTGAAGTATACCAACGCCGCACCGGCGACATTCAAAGCAGCGAACACGTAGAAATTGGTTGCAAGTCCGAAGTGGTCGGCGAGCGCCGCGGACATCAGGCGTCCGAATAGATTGCTCGCAACATTGCCCGTGATGTAGGCGGCAAAAGCACTTCTCGTGTCTTTTGCGCTGACATTCTCCGCAAGGTAGGCGAGCGTGAGCGTGAAGGCCGCGGACATGAACAGCCCTTGCGCCACCCGTAACGTTGTAAACACCGCCAGATTAGGTGCCGAGGCCAGGAGCGCCGTTGGGAGCGAAAGGCAAGCCAGGCTGGCGACAATGCCTACCCGTCTGTTGATGTGGCGGCTGAACAGCGCCACCAGCAAGCCCGAAGCCGCCATGCCGAAGGTGCTGGCATTCACCGCCACGCCCATTGCCGCGGGCATTACGTGGTAGGTGCGCACCAGGGTGGGAAGGATTGCTTGGGTTGCGAAGAGGTCGACGAGGGTCAGAAATGCCGTGACCCCAATGACAAGCGTTGGCAGATGGAAATCCATCTCTGCCATCGCATTCATTGAGGCTCGCATCGGCAGGGCGTCACTCATCAGAAGTCTCCGATGGGTTGGATGGCGGCGTGGCGCTCCGTTCCGGAGGGGGCAGGTTTCGGAGCGCCACACCTGGAGCTTCGCCTTGCGGGCGAAGCTTGGAGTCACATCATTCCGTCAGCAGATTTCATCGGCGGCAGCACATCGGAGGAAATCAGCACGGCAGGTTTGCTCGTGTTGTTCTTCCACCAGTGTGAAAGATTGCCGGACTCCGCCGTCACGTCTCCTTCCCTATGCTCGATCGCAACCGAGCAGGTGCTGCGGTATTCGGTGATCGAACCGGAAATGACGAGAATGTTGGCGGGCCGCTCTCCGTGGCTGTGCCACGGTACAATCCCGCCAGGCTGTACGACGAGGCGGCGCATGCGCAGAGAACGTCCGGGTACGCCGTAGGTCTTCAGATCAATCGAGGAAATAACCGTGTCCGAAACGCCGGCGGGCGCCATCGGCCCAGGTTTGGTGACGTCAACACCCATTTTGCCGGCAGGGCATTCGCCGGCATAGGCAGAAGCCGAACCAACCAGTGTCGCTGCGGCGAACGTGGCCGCCGCCGAAGCGGCCGAAAGGAGGGTGCGCAATCCCATTCTGTTGCTCATATTTGTCTCCGTTCTTCAGTTGCGTGCTGTCGGCGAATTGCACGACAACGACGAGAAGATCAGCAGGAACAGGCTTGAGCGGAAATGCCGATTGCCTTCCGACTCCATAGCCGGTGGCTATGGCGGCATTCATTGTCTGAGGAGAGTGCCGGCTATAACTTTGCACGATGACCAAATCGCTGAGTTTGAAAGACAGACTGGACGCACTGCGCATCGCCGACCCTATATGGAAGGCGCGGTATGACGGGCTTGTGCAGCACTTGGTTGGCGCGGGCGTCGGATCGAACGCATTGAAGCGGGGGGACAAGGTGCCAGAGTTCATTCTGGCGAACGCGGAAGGCGAACTGGTGAGTTCCTCCGAGCTATTGGAGCGCGGCCCGGTCGTCCTCAGCTTTTATCGCGGCCGATGGTGTGCCTATTGCCGGACAGAACTCGAAGCGCTCCAAGACGTGTCGCCCCAGATTCGTGAGCTCGGCGCGACGCTCGTGGCTATAACCGCTGAGGACTGCGGTGGTGCCCTACGCGCGAAACGCGAGCGACGCATCGACTTCGAGATTCTCTGCGATTTTGAGAACGGGCTAAGCCTGCTCTTTGGTCTGGTATTCCGGTTGCCGCAGAATATCCAGAAGGCGTACAAGGAGACGGGGATCGATTTTCCGCTGATCTATGGCAACGAGAGTTGGTTTCTGCCGGTGCCCGCGACATACGTCATTGGGGGCGACAGCATGATCGAGCACGCGTACATAAATCCGGATTTCCGGGACCGTATGGATCCGGATGCGATCCTCGACGTGCTGCGCACGCTGGGCGGGAAGAGCTGAGGTTGGGGAATGGTCGCTAAGAACCTGTTCGCCGAAACCTTGGCAAAGATCAAAGCCTCTACAGCGGAGTGGTTTTCCCAGGCTAACGACAAGCTGGTGCATGGCCTGATCGAATCAGGCGCAGCGCAGCAGGCGCTGAAGGCCGGTGATCGCGTGCCCGAGTTCATGCTGCCGAATGCGGAAGGCCATCTGGTGCAATCGCAGAATTTATTTGGAAGAAAGCCCGTCGTGGTGAGCTTCTATCGTGGGGTGTGGTGTCCCTATTGCTCGGTCGAACTCAACGCTTTGGCGGATGCGAGCGAGGCTTTGCAAGAGGCCGGAGCATCGATCGTCGCCATCACGCCAGAGACCGGCGGGGCGGCGCTCAAAACAAAGAAGGAGCGCGAACTACCGTTTGAAATTCTGTGCGATGTGGACAACGGAGTGGCCATGGATTTTGGCCTGCTATTCCGTATCCCAGATGACATTCAACCTGCTTATGAACGTGCGGGCGTCAAGCTGCCGGTTTACTGCGGTAATGACAGCTGGATACTCCCGATTCCCGCGACTTACGTCGTGGGAAAGGATGGTATTATCGCAGAGGCCTACGTGAATCCGGACTACCGCGAGCGCTGCGACCCGGCAACCCTGGTGGATGCCATCGCAAGCCTCACCTGACGTCCGACCAGTCGCGGGCGCGGACAACTTTCACAAATGCATCTGCCGCAAGAGAGAAGCGGCGCCCAGCGACAGTTGCGACGACCACTTCGCGTTCCAACGTGTTTCCTTCGAGCGGAACACTCACCAGTCCCGCAGCAACTGGCAACGTTCGAGGCACAATTCCACAGCCGAACCCTGCGAGCACGAGGTGCTGGAGATGCTCTTCGGTGGCCGCGCGATGTCGAACGTCGGGCATGACACCGGCGGCCTCACAAAGCGCGCGGAACGCTGGTGTCAGGCAGCAGCCGGTCCGCTCGATGATGGGTTCTCCCTCTAGTTCATGTATTGCAACCGCCTTTTTTTTCGCAAAGCGGTGGTCTTTCGACACCATTACATTGCAGGGCTCACGGAACAGAACCCAGCTTCGCATACGGTCCGGCAGATCACCTTTTTGGCCGGTTACCACCAAATCAAAATCACCTTCCAGAACTTCGTCGATGATCTCCAACGACGGTCCGCTGCCGAGCGTCAGTTCGAAACCCTTGATCGATTTCCGTAGGTCCGCGAGCGTGGCGATAACCGAATCTGCGCGAACGCTGCTGTCGATGCCCAAGCGCAGCGGCGCCACTTCACCCTTGCGTACGCTGACGGCAAGTGACTTTGCGGCTTGCGCAGCAGTAAATGTTTGCTCCAGATGCGGGAGCATCATGCGCCCGAGCTCCGTCAGATGTGTATTTGCGCGTTCGCGATGGAACAAAGGGCCTCCCAGCTCTTCTTCCAGTTTCTGAACGGCGCGCGTCAGGGACGGCTGAGCAACATTGCACTCTTCCGCCGCCTTCGTGAAATTCAATGTCCTGCAAACCGCCAGAAAGTAGCGGACTTGATGCATTTCCATCGGTGACGCCCCGAACTTCCCGAACAGTAGTGCGGACCGCCAGTCAATGCGAGGTCTATTCTGTGGCCGGATACCGGCCCCAAAGATCGACCTCACTGCGCCACGCGCGAAACAATTCACGCAATCTGGCAGGGCGAGCTCCTTGCCGGCTGTTTTCCTTCCCGATCTCCCACATGGTCGCGTACTGGGTCATGAGCGCTTTGTAAGCTCCCCCCAGTGTCGTCTTGCGGTCCCAGATGTGTGTGGCTTCCGAGCCCACGCCATTGCATTCGAGGATGGTGAAGCCTTTGCCAAGCTGCAGATCCCAGATCGATGAAAAACGCACATCGAACCGGCCGAAATGGAACCCTGGAATGTCTTTCGCGATCGCGTCAAAGGCGCGTGTCATGGCGGGGGTAATATGCCGATTGCCGTTGCGGAATATCGTGCCCCTGCTGTGGCTGCCGGCGAATGCGATCCTGTAAGGCTCGCCCGGGGCGAGAACCATAGTGAGTCGTCCCGAGTGGCGCGGAAGGTAAATGTTTTTGAGGGTGCTGGCGCGAGCGTCGCGCGAGATCAACTCAGCAAGGGTTGAGTGGCCGTCGCCGAAAACGTGCGGAAAATATTTGAGTGTGAGGGACACGATCTGTCCGTTCTGATCTCCGGGTCGCCGGACGTAGAAGACACCCGCTTCCGCTTCCTGGTCGACAAACGGCTGCAGGATGATGCGCTCACCCTCGGGAAAGGCGGAGATGTAAGCCGAGAGGTCCACTGGGTTGCGAATGCGGCGTACTCCAACGCCGCGGCAGCCCTTGTCGGGCTTAGCGACCATTGGAAAGGCGATGCTGCTTGTTCTCGCCTGAAGGATCGCTGCGCGGGCAATTTCATCTGGAGGCGAGGAAGTTTTGGGAAAACAGATATGCGGCGCAAAGAATGCGCGCGCGTGATCGCCGGCGAGCGAGAGAACGGAATGTTTTGACTCGCCGACCCATCCACCAAACGGAAACGAAGGGTTAGCCGCCGTTGGCAGCGTGAACCCCCGATGCTTTACCGAGAGCCAGATCCAATAGAGAAGCATCGGCGCATAGAAAGCCTTCTGCGGCCAGAACTCGAAGAACGACAGGGCAGGCCCGGAAAGGTCGAGCGGCGGCATACCTTGGTGCGGAGTCCGCCGGAAAAGGGCGACCGCGTCAGACATGATCTTCCCTCAGTCGCTGAACTACGAACCGTGCACACAATGTCGAAGCGCCGAGCATCAGCGCGATTGCCAGAACCGCGCCGGCGTATTTAAATTCACCCAGCAACATCGTTGCGCGCAAACCGAAACGGTAGACTGCGCTGAATATCACAGCGGTCCAGGTGAGGGTTGCCGCCCCGGTTATCGCTGCGAAGCGTGCGAAGGGTACCTTCATAAAACCACTCACCGCATACACGGGAAGACGGCTGCCGGGCAAAAGACGCGCAAGGATGAGCGCCGCGAGCGCACGCTTTTCGAGCCATTCCCCCACATGCGCGACTGTGCGATTTGCAAGCATTGATCGAACGCGGGGAAAACGCCTGCCAGCGAAACCTAGCACGTAAAGTCCAAGATCGCCGACGTAGATGCCGGCGAACAATGTCGAGAACGCAAGCTCGGGCGCGATTAAGCCACCGGTCGCGAGAAGTGCCGCGTAGCCGATTGCCGCATCTTCCAGGAAGAATGTGGAGACCAGTATAGACATCGCAACCAATAGCGGGCTCGCGCCCAAGTGGAACCCGAGCAAGGTCGCGCACATGTCACGCTGCCTCTCGGTAGAGAATGTGATCACCCCGATCACGAAGGCGACGGATAAACCGTTGCATCGAGCCGACGCGTGCGCGGTCGTTGACCACCTCTGGAAAAAGTGGATCCGCGCCTGAACCTAAAGAGGCGCTAAGCCAGGTATAGAAGATCACGTCGCGTTGGCTGTGGCTTCCACCGAGTTGCTGCAGCTCTTCCAAAACCGGAAACAGAAGCTCGGACGCGGTTAGGTTTTGCCCGCGTGCATGAGCCAGCACGCCGCGCGCTGCAGGCAAAGCCACTTTCGCCCACCGCCGATCAGTCGCCTGCGTCGCGAACCGCACCAGTGATTGTAGGAAGGCATCGGCTTCACGTGATCGTCCCGCACGCGCCAGCGCGTAGATGAAATGGATATCTTGAAAGGGCAAAAGGTGTTCAGGCCCACGCTCTATCACTTTTGCTGCGATCGCATCCCAGCGCGGCCCAATGGGCACGCCGTTCAGTTCGAGGCGCCAAAGTGAGGAAATCGCGCCGATTTGCTCTTGCGGAAATTCGGGCCAAGCCCCCCACAGCCTGGCATCATGGATATCTAACGCATGTCCGTAATCGCCACGATCGAGGTAAAGCTGGGCCAGATGCCACCAATTGTGCTCACGAATAAAAAGCCCACGGTCGTGCCAACTTGGCGCCGCCGATTGCAGAAAGTGAATGCCATCCGTAAGGCGGTCGGTCGTTTCGTAGGCATGGGCGAGCGCGTGGTGCGCCCATGGCTCGGATGCTTTCAGAGATAAAGCGTGGAGCGCCGCGTCCTCTGCCTGATAGACGCGATGGCTCTGTTCCAATGCGAATGCAAGCATTCCCCAGGCTTCGGCGGTGCCACTGTGGGCAGGCATGATGTCCTGCGCCAGCATCAGCATCGCAGGCACATCCCCGCGGCTGAACGCATGATACTGACCCCATTTCGCCGCCGCGATGTCTGATGGATAACCATGTGCAAGGTTGCGATACTGTGCGAGCGCACCATGCGTGTCGCCACGCGACCAGGCCTCAACCGCTGCAACAATCAACCGCTCGCGGTCAGTTATGCCTTCGGCAGCACGCCGCATCCTGTTCAGGTAAGGTTCAGCCGCGGCGAATCCGGTCTTTGTTTCGAGCGCCATGTGGACGGACGCAACACAGGCATTGATCAGAGCGCAATCAGGATCAGCTTCGGCGGCGACAAATATTTCGCGCAGACGCTGGCCGTAACCGATCCATTCCGCGGTGTAGAGGTCCAGAGCAGCGATAGTCTCCGCGCACGCTGTCGTCACACGATTGCCGTACGCGTCCGTCAACATGACCGCCTCCCTTGTTCCAGTTCCCTTAGTTGGTTGCAGGCACCGCGGCGGATGCGATCGACTGTGCCACCATATTTGCCATCGCAAATTGCGAATCGCGCGTGGTGATGTGGTGACGATGCGCAATCCAGGTGAAGTCGGTGTAGGCGATCCACACCTGTCCGTTCTTGTCCTGCGTCACAAGCATGCGCACTGGCCAATCAAGGCCTGAGTAGGGATTGGCTTCGAGGAATTGGGTACCAAGGGGCGGGTTGCCAAAGATGAGCAACACCGACGGGCCAATCTTGATCTTCGCGTTGGCGGCCAGCTTCTGCTGGTCGATCTCGTCGAAGAACATGATCTTCTTAGCTGCGATGTCTGCTTTCAGCCGTCGAATCGTTTCTGTCATCCCGTAGGCACTCTTTGTGCGTAGGACGCCGGCATCTGCGGTGAGCCGTTCAAAATGCGCCGCAGCATGGCTCATTGCACTCATACTGCTTGCGTGCATCGCATTGCTGCTCATGGGTGAAGCTTCTGAACCGGCTGTGGCTACTCCGGCAAGCGCAGTGCCGATGATAAAGTTGGCGAGGGTCTTCATTGGAGTTTCCTTTCAGGGTTTGGGAATTGCGATCGAGAGATCAGATTCGGTGGTCATCACGCCTGCGTTGGCTTCATGCAGGACGAAACCTTCGATGGGATCGACAGGTGCTGACCAGGGCGCCGCAACCAACACGCGCTTCGTGTCGGCGTAGCCTGCCTCCCACCTGGCGCAGATTCCGGACGGGCTGAAATCGATGTCGCGGGCGTGGTCTTCGCCATGCAGTTGCGGTGCAAGCAGCCGAACCACGTGCATGCGCGTAAGACATCCGTAGCTCTTGAGCTCTTGAACGAAATTGTCTTCGCGTACGGAATCGGGGAGCCGTGCGACCAGCTCGGCGATAACGTGACGCAGTCGATGAATTTGCCGCTGCCGCGCGATATGCGTGCCGGCACGGCTCGAATATTGAAGGTCCTTCTGGCGATTCATCACCTTGAGAATTGAATCCGGTTCCGGACCGGTTGGGTTCCAAAGATGAATCGCGAAAACGAGACTGTTCTTGCGCGGGGTATCGTCGAACACAGCTTCGACGGGCGTGTTCGATAGGATTCCACCATCCCAGTAGAGTTCGCCGTCAATTCGGACAGCGGGAAATGCCGGCGGCAACGCGCCCGATGCCATCACGTGCTTCACATCTAGGGTGATGTCCCTGCTGTCGAAGTACGTCATCGCGCTGGTGTGGACGTTTGCCGCCCCGACGGTGAGCCGCGTCGGCCCGCTTTCGATCTGATCGAAATCAACCAGTTCGGAAAGGGTCCGCTGAAGCGGTGCCGTCGAATAGTACGCTGTCGCTTCCGGATCGAACTTCACATGCGCTCCGAACCGCGCCTGCAGGTTTGGCTCGAAAAATCCATCGATGCCCGTAACGGTTGAGAAAAACGTTGCCGCTGCCTGTCCGATAATCGGCCAGGAGCCGGCGAACTGCAGCAACGGCTTGTGTTCGACGCGAGACCAGAATTCCCTGAGCTTTGCGAGTCGCTCTGCGGGCCTATTTCCTGCTATTAGGCTTGCGTTAATGGCACCAATGGAGGTTCCGATCACCCAGTCGGGCTCGATGCCGGCTTCATGCAGCGCCTGATAGACACCAGCCTGGTAAGCTCCGAGCGCGCCGCCGCCTTGCAGGACCAGAACGATCTGGCCATACGCACCGAGCGGATTGCCATTCGGTTTGTTGCTTGTGGCTTTTGCCGCACCCATCTCTGCTGCTCCTCATGCGAGCTTTGATGGGACAGTTATGGGAGCGGCGCGGCGCCACCTGAACTATTTGTTGTCTACCCTTTCGATAGCCGCGCGCTATTGCGCCTATACGGCCGGCGATATGCGAGGGAAAGAATTGCAATGGGGTCCTTTCAACTACCGACAGCCCCGGCACGGGGTCTGAAGTGTCCCTGAAGTCTGGAATGCCACGTGATCTTGCCAGCGATGCAATGGTGTAGATCGCAAATTTTCCACCTTCGACGGAGCGCGTCGGTGTCGAATTGACTACCGCCAAGGAAGCGGCGGACCTTCTCTGGCGTCCGGTCTCTTAAAATTTTAATCAAAAGTCCAATAGACGCGTGGTCGTCCCCCTGCAACGTGGGTGTCATGTTCGAAAATACGCCCGAGGTCGGGGCCAATCTGACCGTCGAAAACGCTGCTGCCTACCGTCGCGCAGCCGCCCATCTGCGCAGCCTGTCCCATGAAACGTCCGGCGTAAGACGGATGGTCTTTGTGTGTCGCGCGATCGAGTTCGACCAGATGGCGGAACGGGCAGCACGCGAACCCACAAACCCAGGCCGCGTAAAATTGTAATTGCCTCGCTTTCGCCATGCGCGAGGTCTGAGACTGACAGCGCAGTTGTCGGGGCTGCGGATGCTGTACCGTCTCAAATTTGTTGACGCGCTGCAACGCACTGTGTCCATCAAGGACATTGAAGCGCCGAACGATAACAGGGCGATCGAGCTTAGCTGCTCGCGTTGTGTAGGGGCCGACATGCCGGTGGAGCTTTACGAAGGGAACCGCCATATCGTGCGCATGACGCCTATGACGGCACGATTGTACCTTGCGATCACAACCGATTTTCAGCAGCCAAAAGACTAGTGCACGCTGGCGGGTGGGTCGCGGATCATCCCGCTTGAAGAAAGGCCCGCCGTTGCCAGCGGGCCTCGCCATTGCAGAAGTCAAGGAATGTCAAACGTTTACGCCGGAGGGCAAGCCAAGGTGAGATTGAATTTGAAATCATGAGGGACCAGCGTTGCCGCCGCGAAGGTGTGAACCCCGACAACGTCTTGATCCCGCCGCACTACGATGTAGCCCGGGACGGTCGTCTTAGTATCGCCGCCGATGGTGGCGGTGGCCGCGCAACTTCCCGTGGGTTGGTTGAATCTCACGCGATAGAGGCCCGTCCTTACGTGCCGTACGTGTAAGACATTGTAGTTCGCCCCAAGACTGCCGTCTGAATCCACGACAGCCAGCCCCCCTGGCGTCGTTTGCGCATATGCTGGAGCCGCGAAGAGTGCGGCGCCCGTAATGAGCAGAGCGGCCAGTGAGCATGTCTGCATCATTTGACTCTCCCTTTGAACGTCTGGCGCGATCTGGCCAGACGGAATCAGGAAGGCGACTGCAGGATCGTGGTTGCAGGCAGATCGGTGAACTGGTTGACGGTCAGTTTAGCTGACCGTTGAATTTTGATTCGAATTATCTGGGTAGCGCTTCTCGTGCCCAAAAGAAGACCTGCCGAAGCGGGGCCTTGGTCTTGGGAAGCTCGGGAGCGTCCTTTTATGGTTCCGTGGTCGCCATTGCGACTACGCGCGTCAATGTTTTAATGGCGGCGGCTGGCGCGTGACCGGGCCTTATTACCAACATGTCGGCCTCTCGCGCCGGGCCTACAGCATGGACTCCGACCATCTCGCTCCAGGTTCAGTGAGGACGCGGTGTCCCCTCCACCTCGATGATCTGTCCCACTGCTGGCGCGACCGCGGACGAGACTGTGTATCCGTCCATGAACGTATTCACGATGTAGGAGTACGCGAGGGCGTTAAACGTGCTGCCCGCCGGAATGACAATACCCGGATCGAACGTCAGGGTATGATCGCCTACAGCGGTCGGCTGGACCTGGCCAACAACAGTGCTGGTCCCGCAACCACCGACGTAAAAGGCGGCAACCCCATTGCCGGCTCCCGACTATGCGCTCAACCGAACTTGCCGAACGATCAGTGCCTTTCCTCTGGGCGGCGTGGCAATCAGGGTGCAGGCATTCGCAATCTCGAAAGTCGCGCGGTGATAATAAGTGGCCGGCGGCACTTCCTGCACCGCCAGACCGTTGTCCGGCTCGACATGTGCCGCGCGCGTCGTGGCATTCGGATCGATGATATTGACTGGCGTGGCAGCGGTCACCGTTTGAGCGACAGCACCGCTTGCGATCGCGCTCAGGAGCGCGAGACGTAGTAAGCGCATCTCTTTGAATCCCCGTTGGAGCTCACGATCATAACAGCGCGCACGGTCGCGGATAGCTGTGTCCGCTAAACTCGAGGGCAGCGGCTCTCCCCAATTGGCGTTCGGACGGGTCATCGGGCGTTGGACGCGTTTCTGCCTTTGCGGAGTGGCAATGGGCCCCCGAGCCTTATGCGTTCTCATAAATGGCCCAGGCAACGCGAGTTGCCCGGCGCGCTGTGGGGCGGCGTAGGAGAAAAACTATCCACAAAAACGGCCGGCGCGCGGCGCACACAAGCTTTCAGTTCTGCACGTTCCGCACCATCATTTGCACGTGGTGGGGGACGCGGGCGATGGCCGATTCCAACAGTGGTCAAGTCACTGAGTACGTGGAACGAGCGCGCGAGGCGCGCAAGTACGCGCAACAAGCGGCCGACGAAAGCACAAAGGCCGAGTGGCTCAAGGTTGCGGAAAAATGGGCGCTGCTAGCCGAACAAGCCAGCAAGCGCGCAAGCACGAACTAGTCATTGCCAAGGCCGCTCTCGGTCATGAGCGAACAATGGTGTGGATGGTCAATAATACACTGATCCGAGCTTGTGCGCTCGCTCAGCACCATGGGTGCCGCGCACCGTCCCAGCGCCGAGCGAGCCCGGCATCGACCAAAATCGCGCCGAGCGACTGATGGTTGCGCTCAATGACGCGCAGCTTGCGGCCGTACACATCGCCATCCCGAAATCCTTGGCGTCGCAGTTCGAAGGGGCCTTGGTTCAGCAAGTCGAGCAATCGCTCGGTTGCAGCCGTGCCGAGCGCCAGTTCATGCGCGCAGCGATAGTCATGTGTTTCTGGGGCATCGATATCGGCAACGCGAATCCGCACGCCCTCGTATTGAATGGTGTCGCCATCGAGCACGCAATTGCCTTCCGCCGGATAGCTGCACAATGCAAAAGTCGCCGCTCCCTCAACGCCACCCCAACGCGCGAAGCTGGCGCGCTCAAGAGGGCCGGCCAGCGATATGCCGGCGATCAGCAAAGCAAGCATCGCGAGCGCCGCCGTGCCCTGCTCGAATCGCCGTTTGCGACGATAAGCGGCCAACCGGGCCACCTTCGGCACGCTCTGGTTCCCGATAGGAAACTGCAGGGTTCGCGCTCTCAGAAAAAGGCGACCTTTAATGGTAGCCAAAAAGGGCTTAAGCGGCCGTTGCCTGCACCACCTCTGCCGCGGCGCGGCCACTTCCTGCCACGCGCGGGCGAGCCGGACCTGGCGCGAAGCTGATTGCAGCGGCGTGGGGCCGCGGAGCAGGCTGTGGCAGGACAACCGTCAGTTAACGACCGGCCACTAGGCTTTGCAGAGACTGTGGCGAAGCCTTCATGAAAAGAATCAACGCGCCATTGATGCTCGGCAGCGCGGCGGCCATCGCGGTGCTGGCAATTTGGTTCGCGTTGCTGCCCGGGCTCGTGCCCGTCGTCCACACTTTTCGTGGCTTGGGGCGCCTCAACTACGTCCTGTTTCTCATGTTCGCTTCGAGCTTTGTGGCTGGCCTGCAGGTTTATGAATACTTCAAGGAGCGAAGGCGGCGTCGCTTGGGCAACGAACCACGCCCTGCGACCACCCAATCGAAAGTCGGTGCGGTGAATGAAACTGTCCGGTGTCCCGAATGCGATTCCCCTATGGTGAAGAGAATCGCAAAGCGCGGGCGCGGATCTGGCGAGTTCTTTTTCGGATGCAAAGACTTTCCGGCATGTAGGGGGACACGATCGATGGCTGATGCCATTTGGCATCCGCGCTCGTAATGCCGTTCCCCGGCGTCCCGACGCGAAATACTCATGCGATGGGTCGCCGTTCCCAAAAGTCGGCGTCGCCTTTTACCTGGTCGCGGCAAGTGGCTAACGCAGGGTGGCGATCTTAATTTTCACGACCGAAGTAAGGCAGCGTTAACCAACACGTCTCATGCTGCACTGGTCAAGGGGACGAAACTTTTAGTTGCGTCGGGGCGGACATGTGGAGTCCGCTATGGGCCAATATCACCCTCGGTCGAACACCCAGCGTTGGGTGGTTCGGCGGAAAGTAGAGCTTATTGAGGCGATCCGGAATGGCGATCTGAGCCTGGAGGACGCCTGCAATCTCTACGCGCTCTCATTCGACGAAATCATCTCGTGGCGAGTTGCCTTCGCACGCCATGGCGTTGATGGGCTTCGTGCCACGCAGGTACCGTCATATCGCCGAAAATCGGGAAGGGCTGGCTTGGCCCCGACGGTCTAGCCTTTTCCGGCGAGGGCGGCCTCGGTGGGGTGTCCCGCCCTCTTACACCCAGCGAGATTATGAAACCTGCGCCCGCGAAGTAACCGTGCGCGATGTTGGTCACCGTCCAGCGACGGCCGGGCGATCCATCCTGCCGCCAGCTAAATCGCGGCCGAAGCAATTTCGAAGGTGTGTTTGCCATCTGTGTCCAATCGCCGGCGAGAGTGTACAAGAAGCCGCTCGCCACAGCCCTCAGTTCCGCGCCTCGGCCGACCGGTGGCGTCCGGCCACGCACGCGCTTTGATCCTACGTATGATTCACCCGTAAAAACTCCGCCATCCAAGCCTGGGCTAGATGATGCCTTTGCTCTGCGTTCTTGAGTAGCCGGTAAGGTCCGGCGCCAAACAACGCGACTGCGACATCACACGGCGCCTGAATCGAGAAATCGGAGTAAGTGGCCGTCACGATTCATCAACATTCCGGCTACCACGGTGGCCGCAAACACAGCGAGGACCGTGCCGGCAATAGGATCGTAGCTCGGACGCGGTGCGATCCTGTTTGCGTAATGCTCGGCTGCTTGCCGAGCGTCCAGTCGCTGAGGTTGCACCGTATGACCGCGGCCAAGAGTGGCCGCCAAGGATTGCCAGCCGGTACAGCCAATTCGGAAATCAATTTGCTCAGCAAGGTTAGCATGGCCCGAGGCGCCGGCAGGTTAAAGGCTTTGCTCCGCAGCTCATGGACCGCCGCGCCACGGTTCTGGCGGGGCGGAAATGGGTCCGCGATTTATTAACCACGTGCAGCTGCCGATCGTTCGTACGGCGACGCCACGATCCATTTTGTAAGCCGCAGTTAGGAGTTCGGGCGCACAGTATCGGTTCATGGTATGGCAACAGATCCCCTCGGTACTTCAGATATTCGGCCTGATCGCCTTGGAAGCATTGGTGGTTGTGTGGATCGGTAAACGGCGCAGGTTCCGTCGCCGTGATTGGCGTCGGCTGCACGCTCAAGCATAGGGGCGGTCTGTGCCGGTGTCAGACATCGGACCCAGTTCGTGTGTGGCGTGCAAGCAAGCGGGCGCTGAACGCGCCCGGCGTGAGACAGCTGTCACGCTACAGCTGGCGGATTCTTAGTTTATTGCCACAAACATGGGCGCGCCTAACCTCAACTAGCCGTTTGCCAGGCTGCGTTTCAAGTCGGTTGCTTCAGTTACCCGGGCCAGATGCCAACTCACGCAGCGAATGACTTGGCAAGCGCGAGCAGGTCGCGGCGAAGCATTGCGTTTCCGACGGCTGCGAACGCTTTCAGCACGGCTTTGCCTTCACTGCTGGCAGCGTACCGGTCGAACTTACGATCCGCCGCTGCGGTTGCCGGTTTGGTACGTGGGTTACGCTCGTACAGCGATGCTGGCGGTACGCCGAACAGCTGCGCGCATTGCAGCAGCGTTGCCACACGCATGCTGCTGCGGCCTGTTTCGTATTTCTGGATTTGCTGGTAGCTGACGCCGAGGGCGGAGCCCAGGTCAGCCTGGCTCATGCCGCGCGACCGCCGCAGCACGCGCCATCGTTTGCCGATGCGGGCATCCACCGCTGAAAGTTTCGGTTTCGGCATGGCAAGCTGTCCCTCAGGTTGCGCGGCGCGCGATCAGGCGCCAGCGAAAAATTCCAGTCGATCACGCGCGGCGTCCGCAGCAGTGCGGAACGAGCATAGCGATCCGCTTGTTTTGGACAGCCGCGGGGCGGATGCCACGGCACAGACCGCCTCGGCTACCGGTTCGCTGCCTGAAGCGCACTGACGGCCGGCGTCACCGAGACTGTTCTGATTCTCAACTGGAAACAGCAGAACCCACCTTTGGCGCTCTTGGCGGCCGCAGCCAGCTGTCGAGCGCCCGCCTGTCCACACTCGAGCACTCCAAGGATGTTGCTTGGCGGAATTGTTGCATCGCCTCGTCGCGCTTTCCCTCGTACGCAAGCGCCTCGCCCCATTTCAGGTGCATGTGTCCCCAGCTTGGGGCGTAAATATTGGCTGTCTCAAACTTTTCGATCGCCCGATCGGAACGGTTCTGCTTCATCAAGGCTTCGCCCCAAAGCTCAAATGCGTCGGCAAAATGCGGCCCTTGGAAGATACTAAGCTTCAGCTTCTCGATCGCCTCCACGGGCCTGTTTCGCTGAAGCAGCTCCGCCGCCCAGTAGAAGCTGGCAAAAGGAGACGATGGCGCGCGCTTTAGGGCGTCGGAAAACCAGTCATCCGCTCTGCTGAATTGTCGTTCGTAAGCAGCGATGCGGCCGCGCATGACGAGGCAGAACGCACAATCCCTGGGCGTCGTCGTAATCAGCCGATCGCCGGCCGCGCGCTGACCGCTGCGCACCAGCGCGTAAGCAAGCCACGGCGACAAATACGTAGCCCGGATCTGCTCGCCATTGCCGCAGCTTTTGATCAGCGGGTCGACTGCCCGCAGGTCAGCGGCAGCTGGCTCCCAGTCATCCGCCATCGTTTTCATGAGGAAGTTGGGAGGAGAGAAATTGAGCGTGACGAAGTTGTGTACGCTCCAAGCATCCTGGCGAACGTCCAATGGAAGCCGGTCCCACCATTTCAGCAGTTGCGCTTTCCGCGCCCTCGCGGCTGCTCCTTTCAGCGATCCCATGCGGCTTTGGATGTAACAGTCCAACGGGATCGGATGAGGATCCGTGCTGTTCACTTTCACGACATAGCGCATGATGTTGCGCGCGGTGCGAAGATCGTGTGCTTGGGCGTGATCGGCGGCGATTATCGGTGCCGCGAGCGCATTCCACCAGTGGAATGTGGTTCTGGCCAATTGTCTGCGGATCTCGGCGGCCGCCAAAAAGTCGCCATCCATCTCAGCTAGGTCGGCGTCGATTTCCCGGCCGGTCATGGTCGCACTGTCGCGGGAGACATCGGACGGCAAGAAAATCGGCGACAGCAATGTGACGGCCAAATGATAGCGGTCAAAGGCAGGTTGCAAGTGGCCCTGGGCAAATTCAGCCAAACCCAGATTCACCACAGCACTGACCTGATTTCCATCAAGCAGCAAGGCGCGTCTGGCATCGTCCGCTGCAATTGCAAATTTGCCGTCGGCAACCTCATGTGCGCTCAGTTCGGCGTAGGTCCATTTCTGTTCGCTGGCCGGTTGCCGCTCTGCAAGCTGCCGTAGAAAGCCTTCGCTGTCCTCAGGGTAACCTCGTTGCGCGATGATCGTGGCGTACAGGCCGGGCTGGGTTTCCTGAAGGATCTCCAGCGCACCGGCGGCGAGGACGCGGTCCAAAGCCGAATCGTCTCCCTGAACCGGCGGGAGGGCCACGCCATTCACGCGCAGGTCGAGAACGACGCGACGTTTCGCGGTACTCCCCACGGTGTCCGGCGAGTCGTCGGCGCGATAGATTTCGCCAGTGACCCGTTCCTCCGTGCCGAGCGCATGGTGAAGTGTGTCGACGAGATCGCTTACCGAAATTCCAAAACCCGGCACGGCCACTTTGCGGCCGCTCTCTGAGTCCCCTTCGATCGCGTCCGCCTTGCGAAGCGCATAGGCGGCGGACCAGCGATAATAGTGGTTCAGGTAATCCAGCATCTGGGCCGCGAGCACTGGCCCATCTTCACCGCGCGGCGCAAAATCGGCGGGGGCATGTACCGGCTCTATGATGAGACTTTTGGAATCCCACGCCTCATAGAACAGTGCACCGGCAAGCAGCAGCACAAGCGATGTCGCGATAATGCGCAGGATGTTGAGACCGATCTCAAGCGAATCCTTGAAGCCGGTCCGCCGGCTGCCGACAGTCGCAGAATCAGCCATTTGGTTAGCCCCCGACAGTCCGGGCCTAGTCTACAGCATCCGAGCGCCCGGTAACAGGGACCATTGAATAAGCTCAAGGATATAGAGCACTGGCGGCGGCGCGATCTATGCCGAAATCTGCGGTTGAACCTAGCCTATACTTGGGACGCTAGGGAGCGAGATTGTCGGGTTTGCCAAGCCCTTGGCCACAGGACACGATAGAGGGGGAGTTTAGTGTAGATTGGCAATTTTGCACTCAATCGCCGTTCCGCGATGGCCGCGGCGCGGTATTCGACGCACTGCTTGGGCCGCAATTATGCCCGCTTGCGCCGCTTCGCCGACGATTTGATGCGGCCCAGCCCAATTTGCTTGGCGAATTCCGAGCGCCGCGCGGAATAGTTCGGCGCCACCATCGGGTAGTCGCGCGGCAAGCCCCATTTTGCGCGGTATTGATCGGGCGACATGTTGTAGTTGCTGTGCAAGTAGCGCTTGAGCATTTTCAACCGCTGCCCGTCCTCGAGACAGATGATGTAGTCGGCCGTCACCGACTTTTTTATCGGCACCGCCGGCTTCTGCGCCAGCGCCGTCTCGCCGCCGCTGCCATTGGACAGGCCGGACAGCGTGCCGTGAACACTCTTGATGATTCCCGCCAATTCGGATGCCGGAACGGGGTTCTTGGTCACATAAGCCGCCACGATGCTTGAGGCTAAGCTCAGCATCTCATGGCCACGGCCGGATTCCGGCGCAGACGCGGTCGACATGAAAAACCCCTTCGCACTGTATCGCCGAAATAATTTATAGCCAACCGTTTAGCGCAGCAAGCAAATCAACCCAAGATATTATGACAACCAGAATTAGCATTGTGAATACAACCTATAGTTCATCTCGCTCATTTTTGTTTTACAATGCAATGATCGCTTTTATTGCAGATCCTCTTGCAGCAACCAATTTGTCACTTGCAGCTAATTTGACGGCAGACACGCCGAGCGGGTGCACGTTGTCGAGACCGGTGTCGTGCCGCTCCATACCCGCCCGACCCGCACTGCACCGTTCATTGCAATTCAGCACTCGGCACGCACCGATGCGCCGCAAAACTTCACACGTCGCTGCGGGATAGCGCGCCAGCAATACTCAAGAGGTTCACAACCCTCCCGACAGTATTTGTGATGTCGCCGTACCACTTTTAGTTGACAAGTTCCTGCGCCCTGCTCTACCAATGCTGCCAAGGGGCGTGGGCCGTGTGGGGCGCGACACCATCTAAAGTCTCCAAAGATTCCACCATCGGTGAATTCGTGTCCGCGCGCATGCGGGTGAGCGTGAGCAACCAGTTTGCGGCATCCACGAGCGCGGACGACCGGTGGTGCAGATCTATCGCCGTTCGCACTTCGGGCTTCGGGCTTCGGGCTTCGGGCTTCGGGCTTCGGGCTTCGGGCTTCGG
>JADMIO011189618.1_pt1 | contig 47155 bp, 45 predicted proteins | sample 8958161 | NCBI WGS metagenome assembly JADMIO01 (sample SAMN16585339, study PRJNA669376) | soil metagenome | isolation source: Crop rotation soil | place: USA: Cullars Rotation, Alabama | collected 2011
ACGACCACGACCACGACCACGGGCACCGCCACCACGACCACGACCACGATCACGACCACGGTCACCACCACGACCACGACCACGGGCACCGCCACCACGACCACGACCACGGTCACCACCGCGACCACGACCACGGGCACGGTCATTCCCACGCCCCGGACGACCTCTCCTGGCGCGGCCTCGTGGCGATGGGCGCGTCGGCCGGGCTCATCCCCTGCCCGTCGGCGCTCGTCGTCCTGCTCGGTGCGATCGCCCAGCACGAGATCGGGCTCGGCCTGCTGCTCGTCACCGCCTTCAGCCTCGGGCTCGCCGCCACGCTGACAGGCCTCGGCCTGCTCGTGGTCTACGCGAGCCGCCTGACGCGCCGGATGGACGGCCCCCTGTCGAGCTCGCTGGCAGGGGCGCTGCCCGCGCTGTCCGCCGCGATCATCGTCGGCGCCGGCATCCTGCTCACCGTGCGCGCGGTGCCGGGAGTGCTCGGCACCTGACGGATCGCGCTGCGCTAGCGTCCGGGCCGTGGCCGTGACGATCCCAGCTGCGACCGAGCAGATCGACTACGCCGACCTCTACGCGCGCTGGGAGCGCGGCAACTGGTGCGCGACCGAGATCGACTTCTCCGTCGACCGCGAGCACTGGCGCCACGAGTTCACCCCGCAGCAGCGCACGGCGGCGCTGTGGCTGTACTCGCTGTTCTTCCACGGCGAGGACTCCGTCGCGGACAACCTGTCGCCGTACATCGACGCGGCGCCGCTCGAGGAGCAGAAGTACTTCCTCGCGACCCAGCAGGTCGACGAGGCCCGCCACGCGGTGTTCTTTCATCGCTTCATGCACGAGGTCGCCGGGGTCGGCGACGGGCGGCTCGCCGGCGGGCTGCGCGCGACCCTGCCGCAGCTCACGTGGGGCCACCGCAAGCTCTTCCGCCACCTCGACACGACGGCCGCCGAGCTGCGCCGCGACGCGTCGCCGCGCAAGCTCGCGGAGGCGATCACGCTCTACCACATCGTCGTCGAGGGGACGCTCGCCCAGCCCGGTCAGCACATCATCGAGACGTCGCTCGAGACGCTCGACCTCATGCCGGGCTTCCGCGACGGGATGCGCAACGTCGCGCTCGACGAGCAGCGCCACATCGCCTTCGGGGTGCGGGTGCTCGCGGACCTCTACGCGGCCAACCCCGCGCAGACGCAGGACGCGATCGTCGACGTCATCCGCGAGGTCCTGCCGTGGACGCTGAGCGTGCCGATCCCGCCTGGCTGGGACACCTCGTACACCGAGTGCTTCGGCTACTCGATGGAGGACCTCTTCGAGGAGGGCGCGCGCGCGAACGAGGCGCGGCTGCGGGCCGTCGGCATCCCGCTCGACGACATCGCGCACTTCCCGTTCCCGATGGACATCGCGCCGCGCGAGCGCGGCATCCAGGCGCTCGCCCTCTTGCGGGCCGGCTTCCTCGGCGAGCGCAACGGCCCCACCCCGCGCGACCCCGAGACGCTGCGCGTGTTCTTCGACCTGCTCGCACGCAACGCTCGCGGCGAGGAGGTCCCGCACGGCACGACGATCCAGTGGGACTTCCGCGACGCCGACCCGTGGTACCTGCGGCTCGACGGGGTGCACAAGTCGGCGATCCAGGGCCGGGTCGCCAAGCCCACGGTTCGGATGCGCCTGCGCTTCGAGGACTTCGCGGAGCTCGTCTCACGCCGCGCGCAGCCGTACACGCTGGTCGCCCGCGGCCGGATGCGCCCGACCGGCAACCCCAGGATCCTCCTCAAGCTCCAGCGCCTCTTCGCCTGAGCATCTGCGCGGCGCGTGGGCGGACCCGCCAACGGGGTAGGGTCAGCCGCGGATGCTGCGCCAAGGACCCATACCGCGCTTCGTGCACGGCGCGATCGAGTACATCGCCGGCGCGCTGCTGATCGTGTCGGGCTTCCTGCTCGACTTCAAGAGCAGCGCCGCGATCGCCGCGTCGATCATCCTCGGCTTGCTCGTGCTCGTGATGGCGGCGAGCACCGACGGACCGAGCTCGCTCATCAACACGATCCCGCTCTCGGTGCACGTCCTCCTCGACTACGCGCTCGCCGCGGTCCTCGTCGCGGCGCCGTTCCTCTTCGGCTTCAGCGACGAGACCGCCGCCACGGCGTTCTTCATCGCGCTCGGCGTCGTGCACCTGCTCGTCACGATCGGCACCCGCTTCCGCGACGCGAAGGAGGCGTAAGGGGGGCGAACTTCGGTCGTTGTCGGCTAGTGAGCTATATGCGCTCACTCTTCGACATCGCCACGCGCCTCGCCGCGCGACAGGAGGGCCGCGTGACTCGTGCGCAGCTCATCGACGCCGGTGTGGACACCCACCGAATCCGGCGCTGGGTCGCCGACGGGCGGCTGTACCGCGTCCATGTCGGCGTCTACGCGATCGGTCGGCCGGCACCGTCGCTGCGCGGCGACTTCATGGCGGCCGTGCTGGCGTGCGGCCCCGGCGCGGTCATCAGCTACTGGGCTGCGGCCATGCTGCTCGGACTCCTCAAGTTCCGCTCCGCGCCGATCCCGGAGGTCACCGTTCCGACGACCGCCGGACGGGCGCGGCCGGGCATCACGATCCACCGCGTCGGCGAGCTTCATCCGCTCGACACGACCCGGGTGGGAAGGATCCGGACCACCTCCGTGGCACGGACGCTCCTCGACCTCGCTCCCTCGCTGTCGCCCGCCGAGCTCACCCGCGCGTGCCACGAGGCCTGGATCCGCCATGGCACGACGCCCGCGGACGTCATCGCGTGCATCGAGCGCAACCCGCGCAAGCCGGGAGCGCGCAAGCTGCGCGTCGCGCTCGGCAGCGACGTGACGCTCAGCGATCTCGAAGACGGGTTTCTGGCGCTGCTGCGCAGGCACCGGCTGCCGCTGCCGCGGACGAACATCGACCGCGCGGGCGACAGGTCGATTGCCACTGGCCACGGTTCGACCTCACAGTCGAGCTCATGAGCTACCGCTTTCACGGCTCGCGGCGGGCCTTCGAGGCCGATGTGGCGCGGCGGCGGCGCTCCAGTCACATCGCGTTCAGCTGGGGCGACATCTTCGAGCGCCCGGAAGCGACGGCGCGAGAGCTCCGACCGCTGTTGCGTGTCGAAGTTTGAGCGCATATCGCTCACAATTCGACATTCGTCGCTGGACTGCGGCTGTGGCCAAGGGGTGACGGATGTCATGCGCAAGTGAACACTTCCGCGCGGGCGCGGATGCCGTCACGGTGCAGGCATGCCAGTCATCGTCCCCCCACCCGCGGCAGCGTCGGCTACGACCCCGGTCGCGGCGACCGCGCCCTGCGCGCCCGCATCGGCGTCGTCCTGCAGTCCGGCGGCATCCAGGAGGAGCTCACCGTCGGCGAGCTCCTCGAGATGCGCGGCCGCTGGTATCCGAGGTCGCTCTCGCCGGCGCGCCTCATCGAGCTCGTCGAGCTCGACGCCAAGGCCGACGCGAAGGCCGGCGAGCTCTCGGGCGGCCAGCGCCGGCGCCTGGATCTCGCGCTCGGGCTCGTCGGCGACCCCGACGTCCTGTTCCTCGACGAGCCGACGACCGGCTTCGACCCGCACGCGCGCCGCAACGCGTGGTCGACGCTGCGCACGCTCTGCGACACCGGCAAGACGATCTTCCTGACGACGCACTTCATGGACGAGGCGCAGTACCTCGCCGACCGCGTCGCGGTCGTCAACGCCGGCGAGATCGTCGCGATCGGCCCGCCCGAGGCCCTCGGCGGGCGCGACGAGCTGCCGACGGAGATCCGCTTCGTGCTCCCCGACGGCGTCGGCGAGCGACCTGCCCGAGCTGCCCGGCGCGGCCGCCGGCGAGGAGCGCGAGGGCGTCCTCATCACGACCGCGAACGGGCTCGCCGCGACGCACGCGATCACCGGCTGGGCGCTCGAGCGCGCCGTCGCGCTCAAGGGCTTCTCCGTCTCGCAGCCGACGCTCGAGGACGTCTACGTCGCGCTCACGGAAGCCACCGCAGCCATGCAGGCCGGCTCATGACCGCCCGATCGGCGGACCTGCGGCTCGCCGCCTGGCAGGTCCGCTACCAGCAGCGCGGCTTCTGGCGCATCATGGCCTACGCCGTGCTGCTCATCTGCTTCAACAGCACGGCGCTCTCGTTCGCGTCCATGCGCACGAACGGCATCCTCAAGCGCGTCCGCACGACCCCGCTGCCGGCAGGCGCGTACGTCGCCGGCGCCGTCGGCTCGACGCTCGTCGTGCTCGTGCTGTCGATCGCCCTGCTGTTCGTCGCCGGCGTGCCGCTCTTCGGCGCGCACGTGCCGGGCGAGAAGATGGCCGGGATGCTCGCGACGCTCGCGCTCGGCGCGGCGGCGTTCACGACGCTCGGCATCGCCGCGTCGCGGCTCGTCGGCAAGCCCGAGAACGGTGCGAGGCTCGTGAGCGTCGTCATGCTGCCGATGGTCTTCATCTCGAACATCTGGTATCCGATGGACGGTGCCCCGGCATGTGTTCAGGACATCTCCAAGGCGCTGCCGCTGCGCCCCCTCGCCGACGGCTTGCAGGCCGGCTGCTGTTCCCGCTCGCCGACCTCGTGCAGTCGGATGCTCCGCCGTGGCAGGTCGCGGTCGTGATCGCCGGGATGCTCACGTTCGTCGCGATCTACAACGCCATCCCTACGACCGCGCGCCGCTTCCGCGCCCGCGGCTCGTCTACGCGCAGCTCGCGCTCATGACGGCGATCGCGGTCGTCATGACGCTCGCCGAGCGCGAAGGCTGGTCGCTGCTGTTCCTTTCGCCGGGATCTCCGGCGCGATGCGGCTGCGGCGCCCGGTCGCGATCGGCTGGATCGTCGCGTGCACCGCGCTCGCCGTCACGACGAACCTCATCGACCACGCCGACGCCGCCACGGTCATCACCGTCACCGCGACGACGCTCGCGATCGGCTTCATGATGTTCGCGTTCCGCAGGCTCATCGACCTCAACGCCGACCTGCGCGCCGCGCGCGAGGATGTCGCACGGCTCGCCGTCGCCGAGGAGCGCCTGCGCTTCGCGCGCGAGCTGCACGACCTCGTCGGCCACAGCCTGTCGGTCATCGCCGTCAAGGCCGAGCTCGCCGAGCGCCTGCTGCAGCGCGACCCGCAGCGGGCCGCCGAGCACGTCACCGACGTCAAGGACGTCGCGCGCACGGCGCTCGACGAGGTGCGCGAAGCGGTCAGCGGCTACCGCCAGCCGACGCTCGCCGACGAGCTCGCCGGCGCGCGGATGGCGGTGAGCGCGGCCGGGATCGACGCGGAGCTCCGCGGTGGCGACGCCGAGCTGCCCGCCGACGTCGAGGCGCTGCTCGCGTGGACGGTCCGCGAGGGCACGACGAGCGTCATCCGCCACAGCGGCGCGCCCACGTGCCGCATCGCCGTCGAGCCGAACGGCGCGACGGCGAGCGCCGAGGTCGTCGACGACGGCCGCGCCGCCGGCGAGCCGGCGGCGCCTGGCAACGGCCTCGCCGGGCTGCGCGAGCGGGCCGAGCAGCTCGCGGGACGCGTCGAGGCGGGGCCGGCGCCGGAGGGCGGCTTCCGGCTGCTCGTCACGGTGCCGACGCAGCGGGCCGCGACGTGATCCGGATCCTCATCGCCGAGGACCAGGTCATGGTCCGCGAGGCGATCGCCAGCCTGCTGGAGCTCGAAGCCGAGCTCAGCGTCGTCGCGCAGGTGGGCCGCGGCGACGAGGTGCTCGCCGCCGCCCGCGCAGCGCAGCCGGACGTCGCGCTGCTCGACATCGAGATGCCGGGCGCCACCGGCCTCGAGGTCCTCGGCGAGCTCGTCGCGCAGCAGCCGCGATGCAAGGTCCTCGTCCTGACGACGTTCGGGCGCCCCGGCTACCTGCGCCGCGCGATGGAGGGCGGCGCCGCGGGCTTCCTGCTCAAGGACGCGCCGGCCGCCGACCTCTCGTCGGCGATCCGCCGTGCGATGGCCGGCGAGCGGATCGTCGACCCGGGCCTCGCGGCCGCGGCGCTGAGCGAGCGGTCGAGCCCGCTGACCGCGCGCGAGCAGGAGGTGCTCTCGGCTACGCGCGACCACGCGACCGTCGCCCGGCTCGCGGCCGCGCTGCATCTGTCGCCCGGCACGACGCGCAACCACCTGTCGGCGATCATGGGCAAGCTCGGCGCGCACTCGCGCGCGGAGGCGCTGCGCGTGGCCGAGGAGAAAGGTTGGCTGGAGATGGCTTCCGCGCGATGGCGGTGATCGAGCTCGCATACGACCGGATGGGCAGCCGCCTGCGAGCCATCGGCGAGCACGCGATCGACTACGACCGGATGGGCTCCCGGCCGACCCGGGTCGGGTCGCTCGCGCTGGAGTACGACCGCGCGTTCGGGTCGCGGCTGTGCTCGATCGGGGGTGCCGGCATCGAGTACGACCGGCTCGGCAGCCGGCCGCGCGTCCTCGGCGGGCTGGCGCTCGAGTACGACCGCATGGGCGCGCGGCTGCGCAGCATCGGCGGCTACGAGCTGACGTACGACCGGATGGGCAGCCGCGCGCGGACCATCGGGCCGATGGCGATCGACTACGACCGCATGGGCTCCCGGCCCATCCGGGTGCAGATCGAGCGCGACGACGGCGTCCTCGGCGACGACGACCTCTCGATCCTCTTCTTCGTGCTCTACGAGCTGCAGCGGGCGGCGGAAGCCGGCGACTGAGGCGTCAGGCCGGGTCGTCGAGCAGCGCGCGCACGCAGAGGATGCCGGCGCGGACCGTCGCCGCGAAGTCGCGCTCGGGCTCGGCGAGCATCCGCATCGCGACGCCGTCGCCGAGCGAGAAGATGACGTCCACCACGGCTTCGGGCTCCGCGCGCAGGTGCAGGACGCCGGCGTCGGCCTTCGCGCGAAAGAGGGCGGCGAGCTGCTCGCGCTGGCGGCGCAGGAGCTCGCCGAACTCCGCCGCGATCTCGTCGTTGCGCCGCGACAGCGTGAAGAGCTCGAAGATCAGCGAGACGAACCCCGGCTCGTTGCGCACGAGGTCGTCGAGCGACGCCACGAGCCCGGCGATGAAGTCGTCGGCGGAGCGCGCCTCGGCGAGCTGCGCGTCGAGCAGCTCGAGGCGGACGTCGCAGTCGCGCCGCACGACCTCGACGAGGAGCTTCTCCTTCGTTCCGAAGTAGTAGTGCAGCAGGCCGCGCGAGACGCCGGCCGCGCGCGCGACCTGATCGAACGTCGAGCCCGCGGTGCCCCGCTCGCCGACGGACGTGCGCATGGCGTCCACGATCCGCGCCGCCTTGTCGCCCGGAAGCGCCCGCTGGGTGTCGACAGCTGCTTCCACCGTCGGCACAGGCTACTGGCCAGGCGGCCAACAACGACGAAGGCGCCCCGCGGGGCGCCCTCGTCTGCAGCGGTTCGCGGCAATCGACTCAGCCGGCGGACGCGGCCTCCGGTGCCGCCGCCGGCGACGTGTTGGAGCTGTAGTCGAACTCCTCCTCGGCGCCGAACAGCGCATCGAGGACCTTGTTGCGCAGGCTCTCGCTGACGGCGAGTGCGACGGCGCTGCCGATGATCGCGACGAGCAGCAGGCGCCCGAACCCGCCCTTGCGCTTCTTCGCCGGCTTCGAGCTCTTCGGGGCGGCGCGCAGCGCCGTCGTCGCGTCGCGCAGCGCGTCGGACGAGCGCTTGAGCTCCTTGTGGAGCTTCTTGTCCTCCATGAGCGTCTTGGCGGGCGCCTTGCCGTTGCTGAGTCGCGCGTACGCGTTGCGGGCCGCCTCGACGGCGACGACCATGTTGTCGCGCAGCTCCTCGTCCTGCAGGATGCGCTGCACGTACGGGTTCTGGCCTGCGCTGCGGGCCGCCGCTGCCGCGGCCTCGGCCTTGTCCTTCGCTGCCATCACATTCACCTCGGGTCGCTTGCGGGCTTAGGTCGAGCATATACCCGGTCCCCGTTGCGGCCAGCCGGTTTGCGGGCGGTCGACAGCACGGGCAGCGGCTCGGGCGCGGGCTCGAGCGCGACCTCGAGAACGTCGTCGATCTGCTCGACGAACTCGAAGCGCAGCCTCGATCGCAGGTGCTCGGGGATCTCGTCGGTGTCGGGCTCGTTGCGCTCGGGCGCGATGATCGTCGCGATCCCGTTGCGCTGTGCCGCGAGCGCCTTGTCCTTCAGCCCGCCGATCGGCAGCACCTGGCCGGTGAGCGTCATCTCGCCGGTCATCGCGACGTCGTCGCGGACGTGGCGGCCCGACAGCAGCGAGACGAGCGCGGTCGCCATCGTGATGCCGGCGCTCGGCCCGTCCTTCGGGATCGCGCCCGCCGGGACGTGGATGTGGACGTCGTGGTGCTTGAACCAGTCGGTCGGCAGGTCCGGCGCGACGCTCGCGAGATGGCCGCGCACGTAGGACATCGCCGCCTGCGCGGACTCCTTCATGACCTCGCCGAGCTGGCCGGTGATCTGCAGCTCGCCGTCGCCGTCCATCGCCGTCGCCTCGACGAAGAGGACGTCGCCGCCGACGGGCGTCCAGGCGAGGCCCGTCGCGACGCCCGGCAGCCGCGTGCGGCGCTTGGCCTCGGAGTAGTAGCGCTGGCGGCCGAGGAGCTCGCGCGCCTTCGCCTCGCCGATCGAGCCCTTCGCCGGCTGCTCCTCGGCCACGCCGCGTGCGACCTTGCGCGCGATCGCGCCGATCTGGCGCTCGAGCTCGCGCACGCCCGCCTCGCGCGTGTAGTCGGAGATGACGGCCCGCAGCGCCGCGTCGGTGATCCGCAGCTGCGACTTGCGCAGGCCGGTGCGCTCGGCCTGGCGCGGCACGAGATAGCGCTTGGCGATCTGGAGCTTCTCGTCCTGGGTGTAGCCCGCGATCTGGATGATCTCCATCCGGTCGCGCAGCGGCGACGGAATCGTGTCGAGCGTGTTCGCCGTCGTGATGAACATGACCTTGGAGAGGTCGAACGGCAGGTCGAGGTAGTGGTCGCGGAAGTGCTGGTTCTGCTCGGGGTCGAGCACCTCGAGCATCGCGCTCGCCGGGTCGCCGCGGAAGTCCGAGCCCATCTTGTCGATCTCGTCGATCATGAACAGCGGGTTGTTCGAGCCGGCGTCGCGCAGCGCGCGGATGATCGTGCCGGGCATCGCGCCGATGTACGTCCGGCGGTGGCCGCGGATCTCCGCCTCGTCGCGCACGCCGCCGGCGCTGATGCGCTCGAACTCGCGCCCGAGCGCGCGCGCGATCGACTTGCCCAGCGACGTCTTGCCGACGCCGGGCGGCCCGACGAACGACAGGATCGTGCCCCGCGCGTCGGGCTTGAGCTTGCGCACCGCGAGGAACTCGATGATGCGGTCCTTGACCTGCTCGAGGCCGTAGTGGTCCTCGTCGAGCACGTTGATGGCGTTGTCGAGATCGAGGTTGTCCTCGGTCGACATGTCCCACGGCAGCGACGCGATCCACTCGAGGTACGCGCGGATGACGCCGTGCTCGGCGGCCTGCGTCGGGAGGTTCTCCAGCCGGCCGAGCTCGCGGTCGACCTGCTTGCGCACGTCGGCGGGCAGGTCGAGCGCGGCGAGCTGCTCGCGCAGCTCGTTGGCCTCGGCGGCGGACTCGTCGAACTCGCCGAGCTCGTCCTGGATCGCCTTGAGCTGCTGGCGCAGGACGAACTCGCGCTGCGTGCGGTCCATCTCGGACTGCACCTGATGCTGGATCTCCGAGCCGATCGAGATGACCTCGAGCTCGCGCGCGAGGACCTCGGTGAGGCGGCGCAGCCGCCGCGCGACGTTCGTCTCCTCGAGCAGCGCCTGCTTCTGATCGGTCGGCAGCCGCAGCGAGCCCGAGATGAGGTGGCTCAGGGCGCTCGCCTCGTCGACGTTGGCGACCGCGACCTGCAGCTCCTCCGGCAGGTAGGGGACGGCCTCGACGATCTGCGAGAACGTCTGCTGCACGCTGCGCATGAGCGCGGTCAGCTCGAGCGACTCCTCGACGACGTCGGGCAGCTCGGAGATCTCGGCGACGAGATACGGCACCTCGCGGTCCCAGCGGTCGATGCGCACGCGCTGGGCGCCCTGCACGAGCAGCCGCAGCGTGCCGTCGGGCACCTTGAGCATCCGCGCGACGACGCCGACGACGCCGACCTCGTAGAGGTCGGCCGGCCCCGGCTCCTCGAGCTCGGGCTTGCGGCTGGCGACCATGACGAGCATGCGGTTGCCCGCGAGCACGTCGTTGACGAGCTGCACCGAGCGGTCCTGGCCGATCGCAAGCGGCGTCAGCGTGTCGGGGAACGGCACCGTCTCGCGCAGCGGCAGCACCGGCAGCGTCGGCGGCAGCTCGCGCGAGACGCCGACCTCGATCTCCTGCGCGGCGCCGGCGTCGCTGACGATGTCGATCACGAGTCCGTCGTTTCCTGCAGATCGCGCGGCAGCGCGGCGGAGCCACCACGCTCGATCGGGACGCTGCGCGTGCGCGCCTCGACGTCGGCGAGCGGCAGCTCGACGCGCAGGATCCCGTCCTGGTAGGTCGCCCGCGCCTCCTCGGCGACGACGTCGGCGCCGAGCGCGATCGTGCGGCGAAACGGGCCGTGCTCGATCTCGAGCTGCTGGTAGACGCGGCCCTCGACGTCGGCCTCGCGGCGGTTGCCGGTGAGCGTCAGCTCGCGGCCCTGGATCTCGAGGCCGAGGTCGCCGGCGTCGATGCCGGCAAGCTCGGCGTGGACGATCGCGCGCGGCGGCTCGTCCGCATAGAAGACGTCGACCGCCGGCGAGAACCCCGTCCGGCGCGAGGTCAGCCCGACGCTGCCGAAGACGTCTCCGAAGAGCTCGTCCATCTCCCGGCGCATGCGCTCGAAGTTGGCGAACAGGTCGCGCTCCCTGGGCATGCTGCGCAGGCTACCCGTCGCGGGCCTCGACCGACGCGCGTCTCAGACGACGTAGACCGCTCCGGTGCGGGCGATCTCGATCGGGCCGTCGTACGCGCGCCCGGCGTCGGCGAGCGCCTGCTCGTCGTCGAGCTCGTCGGTGATGTGCGTCAGCACGAGCCGCGCCGCGCCGCAGCCGGCCGCGTGCTCGCCCGCCTCGGCCGCGGTGAGATGGCCGCGCGAGGCGTCGTCGGGGATCGGGAACGGCAGCGACGCCTCGAGCACGAGGAGGTCGGCGTCGCGGGCGAAGTCGCGCAGGACGTCGGTCGGGCCGTGGTCGGCGCCGAACACGAAGCGCCCGCCGCCCTCGGTCGAGGTCAGCTCGATCGCGTTCGTCGGGACGTAGTGCGGCACCGGCTGAAACCGCGCGCGGAACGTGCCGACCTCGAGCGTCTCGGCGATGTCGTACTCGGCGATCGCAAACGCGCTGTCGAAGAGCGCGGGCTGGCCGCCGGCGGCGGCCACCGCGCGCACGATCTCCGTCGCGCCGGGGGGGAGCAGCAGCCGTGGCCGCGCGGGCGTCTCGGTGCCGGGCCAGCGCTGCACGGCGAACGGCTGCTGGCGCGGCGCGTAGGCCAGCGCGCACGCGAACGGCACGAGGTCGAGGAAGTGGTCGGCATGCATGTGCGAGATGACGATCGCGTCCACGTCGACGTACTCGCGGACGCGACGCAGCTCGGCGAACACGCCGCTGCCGCAGTCGACGAGCAGCCGGGTCGCGCCGTCCTCGACGAGGTAGCCACTGCACGCGCCTCCGGCGTCGGGCCACGACGGCGACTTCCCGAGAACCGTGATTTGCACACGCGGACTCTAAGCGCGGCGCGACCGTCGCTGTGTGACGGCGGTCCGGTTACCCGTGCAGGACGGCCTGCTCCTGCGCCGTCGGGAACGCCCACGCCGCCTGCGTGCGACGCTCCTGGCGAAAGCTGAAGCGCAGCTGCTGGGGTGGACGCAGCCCCTCCGGGCTGTCCGGTCGAAACGTCGCGCACGGCTCGTCGAGCTCGAGCGCGCACAGCAGGTTGCAGCGAAAGAAGCAGTCGTCGCATGATGCTTGCTTCGTCGAACGGCTCTTCGCCATGTGCCCGGTCGTCCTCCCCGTGAGTCGTGCTTGACGGCCTCAATCAGAGCAGGCGGGGAGGCGCCGCTCAAGAGCGTCCAGCGGTCGTTTTCCGCTCCTTGACCGTTTTTCAGCTCGGCCAGGCCGCAAATGGCGAAGGTTTCCGTGGGCCTTCCCGAGAGAGGTTGCGGACATGCAAATCTCGCCCCCTCGCGTCGCCTCGGTTCCCGCACGTTGCGAGAAGAACCTTGTTCACCAGCCGGAGAGACGAACGCGCCGGGCGTCGACGGCGGCGACGTCCGGACAGCCCGCGAGCGCCAGCGCGCGGCGGACGTCCTCGGCGAACGCGTCGATGACGGCGCGCACGCCGGCCTCGCCTCCGGTCGCCAGGCCCCACGCGTAGGGACGGCCGACGAGGACGGCGGTCGCCCCGAGCGCAAGCGCGCGCAGGACGTCGGCTCCGTCACGGATCCCGCCGTCGACGAGCACCGGCACGCGCCCGCCGACGGCCTCGACCACCTCGCGCAGCGCGACCGCCGTCGGGACGCAGCCGTCGACCTGGCGCCCGCCGTGGTTGGACACGACGATCGCGTCGACCCCGGCGGCGAGCGCGGCGTCCGCGTCCTCGGCGCACAGCAGGCCCTTGACGATGACCGGAAGGCCGCTTGCGTCGCGGATCCACGCGACGTCGTCCCACGCAAGCGACGCGTCCCACCCGCCGATCGCCGAGTGCCGCGCCTCGAGGTCGAAACCAAGGTGCGAGACGAGCGTGACGCCGTCGGGGAACGGGACGTCGAGGTGGCGCTGCTCGCGCTCGCGGCGCCCGCCGACCGGCAGGTCGACCGTCAGCAGGAGCGCGTCGTAGCCGTGCTCGGCGACCCGCGCGAGGACGCGCTCGGTCCGGTCGTGGTCGCGATCGACATAGAGCTGAAACCACAGCGGTCCCGTCGCCGCCGTCGCGACCTCGGCGAGGTCGGCGGTCGCACGGGTCGAGAGGCAGTAGATCGTCCCGGCCGCGCCGGCCGCGCGCGCCGCCGCGACCTCGCCGTCGGGGTGCAGCAGGCGCTGGGCGGCCATCGGCGCGAGCAGGACCGGCAGCTCGAGACGGCGGCCGAGCACCGTGCACGAGGTCTCGATGGCGCTGACGTCGACCATGACGCGCGGCCGGATCCAGACCTTGCGCCAGGCGGCGGCGTTCTCGGCGATCGTCTGCTCGTCGCCGGCGCCGCCCGCGAAGTAGTCGTAGTGGGCGACCGCGAGCAGCTCGCGCGACCGCGCTTCGAGCTCGTCGAGCAGGTGCATGAGCCACGATGGTAGGTCCATGCGGGTTCTCGTGACAGGCGTCAGCGGCTCGATCGGCGGCGCCCTCGTGCCGGCGCTGGCGGCCGCGGGCCATGAGCTGCGCGGGCTCGCTCGCCGCCCCGAGCGGGTCGCGGCGCGGCTGCCGGTCGTGGCCGGCGACGCGGTGACCGGCGCCGGGCTCGACGAGGCGCTCGACGGCATCGACGTCGCGTACTTCCTCATCCACTCGATGGACGGCGACGACTTCGAGCAGCGCGACCGCGCGGCCGCGAGCAACTTCGCCGGCGCCGCGCGGCGCGCCGGGGTGCGGCGGGTCGTCTACCTCGGCGGCATCGTCCCCGCCGGGCGAACGTTGTCGCGCCACCTCGCGAGCCGGCTGGACGTCGAGCGCATCCTGTGCGACGGCTGCGAGGAGGCGGTGGCCCTGCGGGCGTCGATCGTCATCGGCGCGAGCTCGCGCTCGTTTCGCGTCCTCGTGCGGCTCGTCGAGCGCATGCCGGTGCTCGCGCTCCCGGCCTGGCGCGCCCACTCAACGCAGCCGATCGACGTGCGCGACGTGCGCGCGTTCCTCGTGGCCGCAGCGACGACGCCGCACGCGGCCGGCGGGCTCTCGCTCGACATCGCCGGCCCGCAGACGCTGACCTACGAGGAGATCATCGGCCGCATCGCCGACCACATGCTCGTCCGCCGGCCGGCGCTGCGCGTCGGCCGGGACGTCACCCCGATCGCCGCGCCGGTCGCGGCGAGGATCGCCGGCGAGGACCCCGCGTTCGTCGGGCCGCTCATGGAGAGCCTGTCGGGCGACCTGCTGGCGCGCGACGACCGGGCGCCGGAGCTGCTCGGCGTCCGGCGGCACAGCTTCGATCGCGCGGTCGAAGCGGCGCTGCGCGAATGGGAGTCTCGCGAGCCGCTTGGCGCGCGCTGATCGAACGCCGCAAAGTAGGGTGCTCGGCTTGTCGCTCGTCATCGCCCACGTCGACATCGACGCCCCCGTTCAAGACGTGTGGGACTACGTCATGGACCCGTCGCACTACGGCGATTGGGTGACGATCGTCGACGCGGTGTCGAACGTCGATCGCGGCCCGCTGCGCCCCGGCTTCCGGATGGATCAGACGCTGCACCTGCGCGGCGTGCGCTTCAAGGTGCACTGGAAGCTCGACATCGTCCAGGCGCCGTTTCGCGCGCGCTGGCAGGGCGCGGGGCCCGCGCGCTCGCGCGCCGTCACCGAGCACCGGCTCAGCGTCCGCGACGGCAGGACGCACTTTGACTACCGCAACGAGTTCCGGACGCCGTTCGGCCCGCTCGGCGCGGCGGCCTCCAAGGTGATCGTCGGCGGCATTCCAGAGAAGGAGGCGCGGGCATCGCTCGCGAGGCTCAAGCGCATACTGGAAACCCGTGCGTAGCGCGACGCCGGCGCGCGCGAACGCGGGCGTGCATCAAGCCGCCGCGCGATTGGCTAGTCTTCTTGAGTCAGGTTAAGTGCAGTGCAAAACGGGGAGATGTACATGGCGGACTTTCTGGACGAGAAGCGAAACGAAATCGGCGCGCGGCTGAAGGAGCTCAAGCCGCTCGTCGAGGAGTACCGGCGCCTCGAGGCGGCGGCCGCCGCGCTTGACGGCGTCCCCGCGACCAGGCAGGGGAGCGGCTCCGCGCGCCCTGCCAGGTCCGGCGCAAAGCGCCGCAGCTCGGGTGGAGGCGGCCGTCGCGGTCGTCCCAAGGGCAGCGGCACGCGCGGCGCGGAGGCGCTCGCCCTCGTCAAGGAGAGCCCCGGGATCACGATCCCCGAGCTCGCCGAGAAGATGGGCATCAAGCAGAACTACCTCTACCGGGTGCTGCCTGGCCTGGCCGAAGACGGCCTCGTGACAAAGGACGGTCGCGGCTGGTACCCGAAGGAAGCCGCGTAGTTAACGATTTCTGGGGTCGGGTCCCGTTGAGCCTGACCCCCGAAGCTCGTCCGTTTCTCCCCCACGCGCCCCGCGGGTGACGAGGGCTTACACCAATCCGAGCGCCTCGACAGCCGCCCGCTCGTCGGTCAGCTCCTTGACGGTTGCGTCGATCTTCGCCTGCGCGAACTCACCGACCTCGAGTCCCTGCTCGATCTCGTAGCCGCCGCCGCTCAGTCGCACCGGGAAGCTCGAGATGATCCCCTCGGCGATCCCGTAGGAGCCGTCGGACGCGACGGCCATCGAGCGCAGGCCCTCGGCCCCGGACACCCAGTCGCGCACGTGATCGATCGCCGCGTTGGCGGCCGACGCCGCGGACGACGCGCCGCGCGCCGCGATGACCTCCGCGCCGCGCTTGCCGACGCGCGGGATGTACTCGCTCTCGTACCACTCCATGTCCACCTGATCGATCGCCGGCGCACCCGCCGCGGTCGCGTTGAACAGGTCGGGGAACATCGACGGCGAGTGGTTGCCCCACACGACGAGATCCGCGACCTCCTCGACGCCGATGCCGAGCTTCTGCGCGAGCAGGGCGACGGCGCGGTTCTGGTCCAGGCGCGTCATCGCGGTGATCTGACTCGCCGGGATGTCGGGCGCGTTGGACGCGAGGATCAGGGCGTTCGTGTTCGCGGGGTTGCCGACGACGAGCACCTTCACCCCGTCGGCCGCCGCGTCGTTGAGGGCCGCGCCCTGCGGCTTGAAGATCTGCCCGTTGGCTTCCAGCAGGTCGGCCCGCTCCATGCCCTTCGTCCGGGGACGCGCGCCGACGAGCATGGCGATCTCGACCCCGTCGAACGCCTGCTTGGGATCGTCGTAGATGTCGACCGACGCCAGCAGCGGAAACGCGCAGTCGGTGAGCTCGAGCGTCGTGCCCTCGGCCGCCTTCACGGCTTGCGGGATCTCGAGCAGCTTCAGCGCGACCTTGCAGTCGGGCCCGAGCAACTGCCCGGATGCGATCCGAAACAGCAGCGCGTATCCGATCTGCCCGGCAGCGCCGGTGACGGCGACCTTCACCGCGGAACCTTCACTCATGCGTTCATCTCCTCGATCACCGCGTCCGCGAACTGACGTGTTCCGACTGCGGTGGGGTCTGTACGGCTTGGCTTGAGGTCGTAGGTGACCTTGTCGCCCTTGCGGATGACCTCGGCTATCGCGTGCTCCATCGCACGCGCGGCCGTGGACTCCTTCAGGTGGTCGAGCATGTACACCCCCGACAGCATGAGCGCCGTCGGGTTCATCCGGTTCTGCCCAGCGTACGTGGGTGCCGATCCATGTGTCGCCTCGAAGACCGCCGCCTCCGTGCCGACGTTCGCGCCGCCCGCCATCCCGAGCCCGCCGATCATGCCGGCGCACAGGTCCGACACGATGTCGCCGTAGAGGTTCGGCAGCACGATGACCTCGTAGTCCTCGGGGTAGGTGACGAGCTGGTTGCAGAGGTTGTCGATGATGCAGTCTTCGAACGCGATGGCCGGGTAGTCGGCGGCGACCGTGCGTGCGACCTCGAGAAAGAGGCCGTCGGAGAACTTCATGATGTTCGCCTTGTGGGCGGCCACGACCTTCTTGTGGCCGTGCGTCACGGCGTAGTTGAAGGCGTGTCGCACGATGCGCTCGGAGCCGAAGACGCTGATCGGCTTGATCGAGATGCCCGCATCCTCGCGCACCCCGAACCCGAGCTCCTCGAGCGTCGCGCGCAGCGCCGCGTTGCCGGCGCTCCCGCGCTCGAACTCGATGCCCGCATAGAGGTCCTCGGTGTTCTCGCGCACGATGACGAGGTCGGTCTCCGGGAAGCGGGTCCGGACGCCCTCGAAGGCCTTGCACGGCCGGACGCACGCGTAGAGGTCGAGCTCCTTGCGCAGCAGCACGTTGATCGAGCGAAAGCCCGACCCGATCGGCGTCGTGGTCGGGCCCTTGATGCCGACCCCCGTGCGCTTCAGCGACGCGAGCGTCGCGTCGGGGAACGGGTTGCCGTGCTTGCGGAACTCGTCGATGCCGGCCTCGTGGCGATCCCAGTTGAAGTCGACGCCGGTGGCTTCGAGCACGCGACGGGTGGCGTCGGTCAGCTCGGGGCCGGTGCCGTCTCCGGGGATGAACGTCACGTCGTGCGCCATGTGCTGCCTCTCGGGGTCCTCGGGTTCGCGGCCGGGAGGCGGCGATGCTATCGGTGGGCCCTGCGCCCGCGGCCCGCGCGCGGAATTCTTCACAACCCTTCGGGCAGCGCGGCCGTGGCGCGCCTGACCTCGCGTCGCGCCTCGGTCAGGCGCGCATCGCCCGTGCGCGTCGCGAGGTTGACGGCGACGAGGTGCGTCGCGGCGCGCGCCACGCCGGCGGCGATCGCCGCGGCCGCGATCGCGTCGGCGGCCGCCGGCCCCGGCGCGTGGTCGGCCACGTGCGCCGCGAGCGTCGCCGTGTCGGCCGCCGCCCGCGCGAGCTCGAGCGGCGCGACGGCCGCGCGCTCGACGATGTCGCCGAGCAGGTGGTCGCGGGTCGCGGCCGGCGCGCTCGGCGGCAGCTCGCCGGCAAGCGCGGCGCGCGCGTCGCGGTAGGCCTTCTCGTTGGCCCGTCCGAGCGCGACGGCGCGGCGCACGAGCGCCTCGCCCTGTGCGCTCGCGCCCGCCGCGCCCTCCCATCCGGGCGCCGAGCGGCGCGCTGCCCCGGCGACGAGCCCGGCCGCGAGCGCGAGCGTCCGCGCCGACAGCTCACCGCCGCCCTCGAGGGCGGCGCTCGGGTCGCGTTCGTCCATGAGCAGAGCGCCAGTGTGGGTGGCCTTCGCGCACGCTGTCAAGCGGGGGCGCGTATCGTCCGTCGAGGATGACGCCCGCGCCAACCGACGCCGAGCTCGTCGCCCGCTGTCGCAGGGGAGACGACGACGCCTGGGAGCTGCTCGTCGAGCGCTTCGCTCGGTACGTGCACGCGATCCTCACCCGTGCCTTCGCGCTCCCGCAGCACGCCGCCGAGGACGCGTTCCAAGAGGTCTTCGCCCGCGTCTACGAGCAGCTGCATCGCCTGCGCGACGACGCGGCGATCCGGCCGTGGCTCGCGCAGCTCACCCGCCGCATCGCCATCGACGCGCTGCGCGCGGATGCACGCGAGAGCCCCCGGGACGCCTCCGAGATCGATCGGATCGACGCCGTCGCCGAGGAGGAGCTCGACCGGCTCGAGGAGGCGCTCAGCGTCCGCGCGGCGCTGTCGGATCTGCCCGAGCACTGCTCGGAGATCCTCGATCGCTTCTTCGCCCGCGACGAGAGCTACGCGACGATCGGCGCCGCGCTGCAGGTCCCGCAGGGGACGATCGCGAGCCGGATCTCGCGCTGCCTGGGCAAGCTCAGAGAGAAACTCGAGGCCGAGGGAAGATCGCCGGCCCCTACGGCGTCTGGTGGGAGATGAACGAGGAGCGCATCGCGGAGCTGCTGGCCGAGTTGCCGCCCGCCCCCGGGGCATGGGTGAGAGCGGCGCAGGAGCTGCCACGGGCGCGGCGCGAGATCGGACGTCTCGTGTCGCTCGCCGAGGCCGATGCGGCGTTCCGCGTGGCGCTCCTCGCGGACACCACTGCAGCGTTGCGGGGGGCGGGCCTGGAGCCCGCTCCCCGCGTAGTTGCGCAGCTGCGCGAGCGGCTGCGTCAGCATTGACCGTGTGTCTCACACTCACGACGTCCTGAACCAGCCCCCGCCGCTGGAGGGGCGCAACCTCTTCGACGACAACGTCCCGCTCGTCGAGGCGCTGTCGCGCGAGGGCGGCGGATGGGCGCTCGAGCGAGCGCGCGCGGTCGGGGCCGCTTGGGGCGGCGCGCCGGTGCGCTGGGGCTTCGAGGCCAACGAGCACCCGCCGCGGCTGCGGACGTTCGATCGCTACGGCCATCGCGTCGACGAGGTCGAGTTCCATCGCGCGTGGCACGACCTCATGGCGCTCGCCGTGTCCTGCGAGCTGCACAGCCTCCCGTGGACGTCGTCGTCGCCCGGCGCGCACGTCGCGCGCACGGCGATGTACCTCACCGCCGCGCAGCCGGAGGGGGGCTTCGCCTGCCCGATCACGATGACGTTCGCGGCCGTCCCGGCGCTGCGGGCGCAGCCCGAGCTCGCGGCGATCTGGGAGCCGCGGCTGACCGCGACGACGTACGACCCCGAGCTCGCCACGCCGGGCAAGCGGAGCGCCCTGTGCGGCATGGCGATGACCGAGAAGCAGGGGGGCTCGGACGTCCGCGCGAACACGACCGTCGCCGTGGCGGTCGACGGCGGCGGCGGCCCGGGCGCCGAGTACGCGCTCACGGGACACAAGTGGTTCTGCTCGGCGCCGATGTGCGACCTCTTCCTCGTGCTCGCCCAAGCGCCCGAGGGGCTGTCGTGCTTCGCGCTGCCGCGCATCCTCCCCGACGGCTCGCGCAACGCCATGCACCTCCAGCGCCTGAAGGACAAGCTCGGCAACCGCTCGAACGCGTCGAGCGAGATCGAGCTTGACGGTGCGCTGGCGCGGATGGTCGGCGAGCCGGGCCGCGGCGTGCCGACGATCATCGAGATGGTCGGCCACACCCGCCTGGACTGCGTCATCGGGACCGCGGCGGGCATGCGCCAGGGCGTCGCTCAGGCCACCTGGCACGCGGCGCATCGCAGCGCGTTCGGCCGCCTGCTCGCCGACCAGCCGCTCATGCGCAACGTCCTGGCGGACCTCTGCGTCGAGTCAGAGGGGGCGACGGCGCTCGCGATGCGCCTCGCACGCGCCTACGACGAGGCGGACGCGGCCTCCGGCGCAAGCCACGCGCGAGGCTTCCGCCGCCTGGCCACCGCGATCGCGAAGTACCACGTCTGCAAGCGCGGGCCGGGCCACGCGTTCGAGGCGCTCGAGTGCCTCGGCGGCAACGGCTACGTCGAGGAGTCCGGCATGCCGCGCCTGTACCGCGAGATGCCGCTGGCGTCGATCTGGGAGGGCTCGGGCAACGTCATGGCGCTCGACGTCCTGCGCGCGCTCGCCCGCTCGCCCGAGGTCCTCGACGCGTTGCTTGACGAGCTCGGCGAGGCCGCCGGCGCCGACGCCCGCCTCGATGCGTTCTGCACGGCCCTGCGCGCGCAGCTCGCCGACCCCGCCGCGCTCGAGACGCGCGCTCGCCGGGTCGTCGAGTCGATGGCGCTGGCGCTGCAGGGGTCGCTCCTCGTCCGCCACGCGCCGGCCGCGGTCGCCGACGCGTTCTGCGCGTCGCGCTTGGCGGGCGACGGGGGGCTGGCCTACGGCACCCTTCCAGCCGGCGTCGACGCGGCGGCGATCGTCGCGCGCCACACGCCGCCCGGCTGACGGCGTCAGTAGTAGTGCCGGCGATTGCCGACCGCGTACCCGATCGTCCCCAGGACCTCGAGGATCAGGCCGACGATGATGCACAGCACGCCGATGCCGCCGAGCACTCGAAGGTGGGGGTTCAGGGCAGCGCAGATAAGCAAGAAGATGCCGAAGATGATCATGAGGCGGTGCCGTCCAGTGCTCGAAGGTTGACCATTGGATCGATGCCCGGTTGCGCCCGTTCGTAACCCCCCTCGCTGCCTGCGACGATGTAGCGATGCGCAGAGGAGGAGGGTCGATCCAGATCGCCAGGGTGTTCGGGATCAGGATCGGGGCGAGCCCGAGCTGGTTCGTCGTCCTCTTCGTCTTGATCTACCTGCTGTCGGGGTACTTCACCGACCTCACGCAGGGCACGTCGACCGAGGGCTACCTCGTGGCCGTCGCCGCCGTCATGCTGTTCTTCGCCTCGATCGTCCTGCACGAGCTCGGCCATGCGCTCGCCGCACGCCGCCAGGGCATCGCGACGAACGCCATCGACCTGTGGTTCTTCGGCGGGATCGCGAAGATGAGCCGCGATACGGAGTCGCCCGGCGCGGAGTTCAAGATCGCGGCCGCCGGGCCCGCGGTGACGGCCGTCATCTGCGCGATCTGCATCGGGATCGGGGCGGGCGTCGCCGACGGCGGGGCGCTCGAGGTCATGCTGCTTCAGGACGACGCGGGCGTGTCGCCGGGGATCGCGCTGCTCGGCTTCCTCGCGCTCTGGAACGTCGCGCTGCTGATCTTCAACCTCATCCCGGCGTTCCCGCTCGACGGCGGGCGGATCATGCGCGCGGCCGTCTGGGGTGTGACGGGCGACCGCCACCGCGCGACGCGGCTCGCCGGCAGGATCGGCGAGTACTTCGCCTACGCGCTCATCGGCCTCGGCATCTTCCTCGCCGCCAGCGGCTCGGCGTTCGATGGCATCTACATCGCGATCGTCGGCTGGTTCCTCGCGCAGGGCGCGCGCGCCGCGATCGCCTCGACGGCGTTCACCGAGCGCATCGACGGGATCACCGTCGCCGACATCATGGACGCCGAGCCCGTCACGATGCCGCGCTCGGTGACCGTCCTGCGCGCGCAGGAGGAGTTCTTCCTGCGCTACCGCTGGGAGTGGTTCCCCGTCGTCGACGACACGCGGCGCTTCCTCGGCGTCGTGTCCGAGCAGCGGATCGCCGCGGAGATCACGGCCGGGCGCCCGGCGCTCGAGGTCGGCGAGCTGCTCGAGGACGGCGACGCGGAGCGCTGGCGCGTGCCGTCCGATCGCCCGCTCGAATCGCTGCTCGGCGACGAGCACTTGCGGGCCAACGGCGCGCTCATGGCGGTCGACGCCGACGGCGTCCTGCGCGGCGTCGTGACGATCGAGCAGGTCCGCCGCGCGCTGACCGCCGCGCTCCCGCAGCGCTTGGCGTAAGACCGGATTTACCGAAGATCGTGGATGGCTCGGCGGCGCCCGGCGGCGAGACGCCGCGAGATTCGGTGGATCCGGTCGACGTCACAAGCGGGTCACAAGGGCTCCGGGCGCCGCCAGGCCCGAGCGATAGAGTGCAAAACGTGCCCTCGCATGACGTGCTCATCATCGGCGCCGGCCTCGCCGGCCAGCGCGCCGCACTCGCCGCAGCCCGCGCGGGCGCATCCGTCGCGATCATGAGCAAGGTCCATCCGGTCCGCTCGCATTCGGTCGCGGCCGCGGGCGGGATGAACGCCGCGATCGCCCTCGACGACGACTGGACCGAGCACGCCTACGACACGGTCAAGGGCTCGGACTTCCTCGGCGACCAGGACGCGATCGAGATCATGTGCTCGGAGGCCCCCGCCGAGGTCATGCACCTCGAGCACATCGGCGTCACGTTCTACCGCAACGAGACCGGCCATCTCGACCTGCGCGCGTTCGGCGGCGCGTCGAAGAAGCGCACGGCGTACGTCGCGGACATCACCGGGCAGGCGATCCTGCACGTCCTCTACGAGCAGCTCATGCGCCACCACCTCACGGTCGACCGCTTCGAGGAGTGGTTCGTGACGTCGCTCGTCCTCGACGACGAGGGCGAGTGCACGGGCGCCGTCGCGCGGGACATCCGCAGCGGAAACATGGAGATCTTCAACGCGAAGTCGGTCATCCTCGCCAGCGGCGGCGCGGGCCAGTGCTACAAGCCGACGACGAACGCCCTCATCTGCACCGCCGACGGGATCGCGCAGGCGTACGACGTCGGGGCGCCGATCATGGACATGGAGATGGTCCAGTACCACCCCACGACGCTCGCGGAGAACGGCTTCCTCATCACCGAGGGCGCCCGCGGCGAGGGGGCGCATCTCCTGAACTCCGAGGGCCGGCGCTTCATGGAGGACTACGCGCCGAACAAGATGGAGCTCGCCTCGCGCGACGTCGTCTCGCGCGCGGAGCAGACGGAGATCAACGAGGGCCGCGGCGTCGGGCCCGACGGCCAGGGCATCTTCCTCGACATCACCGTCGTTCCGAAGAAGCGGGTCCTGGAAGCGCTGCGCGAGATCGTGAACATCGGGCGCGACTTCGCCGGCACGGACATCACGCGCGAGCCGATCATGATCCGGCCCGGTCAGCACTACATCATGGGCGGCGTCAAGACCGACGTCGACGGCTGCACGCCGGTCACGGGCCTGTACGCCGCGGGCGAGGTCGCGTGCGTGTCCGTCCACGGCGGCAACCGCCTCGGCGCGAACTCGCTGCTCGACACGCTGATCTTCGGCCGGCGCTCCGGCGAGCACGCGGCCGAGCGCGGCAAGGACATGGCGATGCCCGCCGCGCCCGAGTCGCGGTTGCGCCAAGACATCAAGCAGATCGACGCGATCATCGCCCGCGAGCGCGGCGGCCGGCGGATCTCCGCGATCAAGGACGAGCTCGGCACGATGATGAACGAGAAGGTCGCGGTCTTCCGCGACGAGGAAGGCCTCACCGAGGCGCACGAGATCATCGGCCGCCTCAAGGAGGAGGCCGAGGTCGCCGCGATCGACGACGGCGGGACGGTCTTCAATCAGGACGTCCTCGGCGCGATCGAGCTCGGCTACCTCCTGACGTGCGCCGAGGCGACCGTCGTCGCGGCGATCGAGCGCAAGGAGTCGCGCGGCGCCCAGTACCGCCTCGACTTCCCCGAGCGCAACGACGAGGAGTGGCTCAAGCACATCGACCTCACGCGCGGTGAGGACGGCGATCCCGAGATCTCGTACTCGCCGGTGACGATCACGCAATGGCAGCCGGAAGTGAGGAAGTACTGATGGCCTCCTACACCCTGAAGCTCCGCCGCTACGACCCCGAGACGCACGCGCCGGCGTACTGGGAGGAGCACACCGTCGAGCTCGAGCCGCACCGCTCGGTGCTCGAGGCGATCCTGCAGGCGAAGGCGCTGCACGACGGCTCGATCGGGATCCGCTGCTCCTGCCGCGCAGCGATCTGCGGCTCCTGCGGGGTGCGCGTCAACGGCCAGCCCGGCCTCGCGTGCCACACGCACCTCGACAAGGCCGAGCGCGGCGGCCGCGACGGCGTCATCACGGTCGAGCCGATGGGCAACATGCCCGTCATCAAGGACCTCATCGTCGACATGGACGCGGTCCACTGGAAGAAGATCCAGCGCGTCAACCCGTGGCTCGAGCCGGTCCAGCCGGTGCCCGAGCGCGAGAACCTCGTGCCGCACCGGAACATGGTCGACGTCACGCAGTCGATGGCCTGCATCCAGTGCGGCGCGTGCGTCTCGGACTGCCTGTCGATGGAGGTCGACCCGCTCTTCGTCGGGCCCGCGGCGCTCGCGAAGGCCTACCGCTTCGTCGGCGACCCGCGCGACGCGATGACGAAGGAGCGCCTGCAGGACCTCGCCGACGACCCGCACGGCATCTACGACTGCACGCACTGCTTCAAGTGCATCGACGCGTGCCCGAAGGGCGTCGCGCCGATGAGCCAGATCATGCGCCTGCGCCGCCGCGCGGGATCGGACTTCGACATCACCGATCCCAACAACGGCGAGCGCCACGAGCGGGCGTTCGTCTCGCTCGTCAAGCAGTACGGGCTCCTCAACGAGGCGGAGCTCCTGCCGCGCTCCTACGGCGGTGACTCGCCGCTGGCGAAGTTCCACCCTGCCGCCGCGAAGGAGCTCGGGAGCTCGCTGCCGGTCATCGCGAAGGCGCTGCTGCGGCGCAAGGTCACGCCGAAGGCCGCGCTGGCCCCGCACAAGCTCGCCAAGCCCGACCTCGCCGCCGTCAAGGGCATCTACGACACCGTCGAGGGCCGCGACGAGCGCTACGAGCTGAACCTCTACATCTCGGGTCGCGACGAGGACCTTCAGCCATGAAGGTCGCCTACTGGCCCGGCTGCGTCTCGCGCGGCTTCACCCCGGAGCTGCACGGCTCGATGGCGAAGATCGCCCCGCTGCTCGACATCGAGCTCGTCGAGCTCGACCGCGGCTCGTGCTGCGGCGCCGGCGTCATCGCCGAGCACAATCAGGAGCTCGCCGACACGCTCAACGCGCGCACGTTCGCGCTCGCCCAGCAGGCCGAAGGCACGGCGCTCATGATGAACATCTGCTCGACGTGCCAGGGCGCGCAGTCGGAGTGCCAGGAGCGTTTGGACGCAAGCGCCGAGTACCGCGCGCATGTCAACGCGACGCTCGCGTCCGAGGGCCTCGTCTACGAGAAGGGCCTGTCGAACAAGAACCTCCTGTGGCTGCTCGTCGAGGAGATCGGGCTCGCCGAGCTGCGCTCGCGGGTGAAGCGCCCGCTGACCGACCTGCGGGTCGGGCCGTTCTACGGCTGCTACATCGTGCGCCCGGTCAAGCGGCTCGGGATCGACGAGGCGCAGCCGCGCGACTCGTACCTCGGGCTCGTCATCGAGGCGCTCGGCGGGACGGTCATCGACTACGCCGGCTCGCACAAGTGCTGCGGCTTTCCGATCATCACGATGAACAAGGAGGCGTCGCTCAAGCAGGCCGGGCGCCACCTCGGCGACGCGACGGACGCCGCCGCCGACTGCCTCGTGACGCCCTGCCCGCTCTGCCACCTGAACCTCGACCTCCAGCAGCCGCTCGCGGCGAAGGTCGTCGGGCGCAAGCTCAAGATGCCGGTGCTGCACCTGCCGCAGCTCGTCGGCTTGGCGCTCGGCCTCGCGCCGGACGACCTCGGCATGCAGCGCCACGTCGTCAAGCCGTCGGCGGTGATCGACTGGACGACGTCGGTCGTCGCCGGTGTCCCCGCTGGCGGGTAGGCGCCCCGGCGCCCGCCGGATCGCGGCGTCGCTGCTCGAGCGCGGCGGCGAGGCGCTCGCCGCGGGCGTGCGCGTCGTGACAGGCCGCGGCGACGCCGCGTCGCCCGCGCTCGCGGAGCCGCCCGGCGCCGATGCGACGAACCACGACGCCGCCGCCGAGCGCGCCGCCGACGCCACCCAGCGCGCCGCCGCCGAGGAGGCCGCCGCACGCCTGGACGCCGCCCGCGAACGCCTACGCGCGAGGATCCCCGCACCCGACGACGAGGAGCCTCCGCAGGCCGCGCCGTAGCGTCGTGCGTCGATCTACTCGGCCCTGGACCGAGTAGATCGACGCATCGCCCGACCCCGGACACGAAAAAGGGGCCCGAAGGCCCCTTCCCCGCCGTACCCCGTTGTTGCCGACCCCCGCGAGAAGATCTTGTCGCCACGAGGATTCCCGGTCTTCGTGGCGGTGGCGAGTCCCCTGTGTGCTGTTCGCGGCTCGCCTTGCTGACGCTTGTCATAGTGGCGCACCGCCGCGTTGGTTTCGTCCCCCGCCGCGGGTGATCTTGGGGGGAGGCCGCGGCTCACCCTTCGCCGCCGCGCTGCCGATAAGACGGGGGATGGAGTCCCCGGAACCGGTCACGATCCTGCTCGCGCGCTTCGAGGACCTCGTCGCGGCGGGGCTGCGGAGCCTCATCGAGGCCGACCCGAGCCTGCGGATCGTCGACACCGACGTCACCGCCGACCGGCTCTCGGATGCGATCGGCGAGCATCATCCGCGCGTCGCGATCATCAACCTCGTCGCGCTGCTGACGCCCGGCGACATCAACCGCCTGCATCGCGCCCACCCCGCGACCCAGCTCGTCGTGCTCGCCCACAACCCCTCGCCGGGCGAGTGCAGTCAGCTGCTCGCGCTCGGCGCCGCCGCCTGCCTCGGCCGCGACGTCCAGCGCCGCGACGTCCTCAACACGATCCACCTCGCGTCCCGCGGCCTGCAGGTCGTGCCGCGCGGCGCAAGCGCCACCACCGGTCACGACGCGCTCACCCCGCGCGAGGCCGACGTGCTCGGCCTACTGCAGCTCGGACGCTCCAACGGCGAGATCGCGATCGAGCTGTCGGTGTCGGTCGAAACCGTGCGCACCCACGCGCGCAGCGTCTTTCGCAAGCTCGGCGTCAGCAGCCGCCGCGAGCTCTCAAGCCACGCTCGCTGACTCCGCGTCGCCGGCGTCGATGAGGCGGTGGCACGCGTAGAGGATCGCGAGCAGGACGGCGACGGCAAGCCACAGCCGCCAGTCGGTGATGCTGAGCGTCTGCAGGCGGCTGCCGAGGTACGTCACGACGAGGCAGAACGGGGCGATGCCGATCGCGGTCGTCCAGGCGTAGCGCCGCCGCGGGACGCCGGCGATCCCGGCGGCGTAGCAGACGGCGTTGAACGGGATGAGCGGGACGAAGCGCGCCGCGATGAGGCCGGTCGGGCCGCTGCGCTCGACGAAGCGCTCGGCCTTTGCGAGGCGGCGCGAGCCGATGAGCTTGCGCACCACGGGGCGCCCGATCTCGCGCGCGAGCTCGTAGGCGAGCAGCGCGGTGAGAAACCACGCCACCATCATGAGCGCGAAGCCGGGGCCGAAGCCGTAGACGTAGCCCGCCGCCGCGGTCGTGAGCTCCGCGGGGTACGGGATGACCGCGTGCGCGAGCACGAGCGCGAGCAAGACGAGCGCGCCGGCCGCGCCGAGGTCGTGCGTGCGCGAGCGCACGAGCGCGCCGTCGCCGTCGAGGGCCGCGGTCGCGACATCGCGCAGCGGGTCGACGAGCCAGAACGCCAGCCCGAGCGCGGCGAGGAACGCGAGCGTGATGGCGAGCACGGGCCACGCGGAGCCCTTGGCGGTGATGGCGGTCATGGTCGGGCGCCCGGCGACGGCCGCCGGCGAGCGCGTCCTGACGCTACCGCCTTTCCCTGGCAGCGACGCCCGCCTCAAGAGTCGACGGCGCGAGCGACGCCGGCGAGCGGCACGACCTCGTACCTCGCACGCGGACCCGCGGGCGCGCCACCCGGCGAGCCCGTGTTCGTCGTGACGACGGCGAACGTCTCGAAGCGCTCCTCGCGGCCGTCGGAGCGAAAGCTCGGCAGCACGACGGTCAGCGTGCGGCCGGCGCCGTCGAGCACGAGGTCCAGCGCGACGCTGACCTCGGTGCCGAGCGCGGTGTCGAGCGCCTGGATGACGCCGCCGGTGAACGCGCGCGGGCCGTCGGCCGCCGGCCCGGCGTAGCTCAGCCGCGGACGGCCGTCGAAGCTCGACGTCCAGTAGTGGATGTCGGTCTGCGGCCCGCTCAGCGCGAAGTCGTTGAGCGGCTGAAGGGCGACTGTGACGGTGTCGGACATGCTGTGTGCCTCCGGAGAATGTGGGGCGCCGTGGTGCGCACCGGCAACGCTAGGCACGGCCCGCCCGCCGGCCATCGGCCATGCGGCCCATCGGCTGCGTGCGTCGTGTCACACGGGCCCGACCGGCGTGATTAAGGAGACGCGGAGGAGTTCACCAAAAATCCCGGCGGCGTCGGAACATCCGGGCCGCCGTCCGAGCGTCCGGGCGGCCGTCGGAACATCCGGGCGGGCCGTCCGAGCAGCCTGCCGAACGCGCGGCCGCGTGGTCAGGAGACGCGCGTGCCTACGAGGCCGCGCTCGTGCAGGACCTCGGCGAGCTGCACGGTGTTCAGGGCCGCGCCCTTGAGGAGGTTGTCGCCGACGACGAAGAAGCTCAGCGAGCACGGGTCGGCGAGGTCGCGGCGCACGCGGCCGACGGCCACCTCGTCGCGCCCCGCGTAGCCGAGCGGCGTCGGCAGGTCGTCGACGACGAGGTTCGGGAACGCGTGCAGCGCATGAAGCGCCTCGTCGAGGTCGATCTCGCGTGCGAACGTCGCCCGCACGGCGACGCCGTGGCCGACCATGACGGGCACGCGGACGCAGGTCGGCGAGACGGCGAGGTCGGGGATCGAGAGGATCTTGCGCGACTCGTCGCGGAGCTTGAGCTCCTCGTCGGTGTAGCCCTCCTCGCCGATCGTGCCGAGCTGCGGCACGACGTTGAAGGCGAGCGTCGCGGCGTGCACGGCATGCTCGACCTTGGCGGCCGCCGCCGCGCCGTCGTCGCAGAGCTGCTGCACGTCGGCGGCGAGCGGCGCGACCTGCGCGGCCAGCTCGTCGATGCCCTTCTGGCCCGCGCCGCCGGCAGCCTGGTAGCTCGTGGCGACCATCGCGCGGAGGTTGAAGCGGTCGTGCAGCGCCTTGAGCGGCAGCATCGCGACCATCGTCGTGCAGTTCGGGTTCGCGACGATGCCGTTGTGGCGCTCGAGGGCGGCCGGGTTGACCTCCGAGACGACGAGCGGAACGGCCGGGTCCTTGCGGAAAGCGCTCGAGTTGTCGACGACGACCGCGCCGGCGTGGACGAAGCGGTGCGCCCACTCGCGCGAGCGCGTCGCGCCGGCTGAGAAGAGCGCGACGTCGAAGCCCTGGATGTGCTCGTCGTCGAGCGGCGCGACGGTCAGGCCCCCGTCGAGCACCCGGCCGACGGAGCGCTCGGAGGCGAACGGCACGACCTCTGACACCATCCCGCCCGCCCAGTCCCGCTCGCGCAGCAGGCGCAGCATGACCGTGCCGACCGCGCCGGTGGCGCCGACGACCGCGACGCGCAGGCTCACGCGAACTCCCCGAACGGCCGCTCGGGCCGGACCGTGTCGGGACCGGACAGCTCGAACGCCGAATGCAGCGCGCGCACCGCGCCGGGGACCTGGTCGCCCGCGATGACGCACGAGATCTTGATCGGCGAGGTCGCGATCATCTCGATGTTCACGCCCTCGTCGCCGAGCACGGTGAAGACCTTGGCGGCGACCGACGGATGGGACTTCATCCCGGCGCCGACGACGGACACCTTGCCCATGAGCTCGTCGCTCGACGCCTCGATCCCGAGATCGGCTTCGAGCGGCGCGAGGGCCGCGTGCGCGGCGGCGAGCCGCGACCGCGGGATCGTGAACGAGATGTCGGCGCGCCTGCCCGCCGACACCGGCTCGTTCTGGATGATCATGTCGACGTTGACCTCGCTCGCGGCGAGCGCCGTCGCGATGCGCCCGGCGATCCCGGGGCTGTGCGGCACGTCCTTGAGCGTCACGCGCGCCTCCTCGGTGGAGTGCGTGACGGCGGTGATGAGCGGCTGCTCCATGGCCGGTCAACGGTAGCGAATCGCCCGCGCGATCCGACGTCGCGGCGCCGGCCGGGGGGACCCCGCTCACCCCGCCGGGTGAGGTGGCCGGGCGCAGTCGTCGGAGACAGTGGCGGTGCCGGCCCTCCGCGCCGGCTCAAGCCACGAACCGGGAGCGTCCCATGCACGTCGCAGCGTCGATCGTCTCGTCCTCTCAGCCGCGCGGTCACGTCCGCGCACTGCTGCTCGCCCTCGCGCTCGGCGCGATCGCCGTCGCGGCGCTCGCGGGAGCTGCAACCGCTCGAGCCGAAGCCGTGTCGGTGACGATCACGCACGTCGAGTGCGTCGACGACTGCGACGAGGAGGGGCTCGAGGCGCTCGGCGAGAGCACCGCGGACCTCTACGCGAAGGTCTTCATCAACGGCCAGGAGCAGCCGCGGACCCCGCGCGGGGACGACGACCCGAGCATGGACCCGTTCTGGGTCGTCGGCGCGCAGGTGCCCGACACGGTCCAGAACGTCCCGATCACGATCCAGATCTGGGACTACGACTCGACGTCCGGCGACGACCTCGGCGACGCGAGCCCGCGCAACGGCGACAACAACCTCGACTTCCGCGTGAGCACCGTCACCGGCAAGTGGGTCGATCCGACCGGCAACGAGGACAACGTCAACTGGCCGCAGTCCTGCGTGACCGGCGACGGCGGCGACGACGACGAGCCGCGCGTCAAGGTCTGCTTCGACGTGAGCACGCAGTCGACGAGCGGCGACAGCGACGGCGACGGCCTGCTCGACGGCTGGGAGCGCAACGGCTACAACGACGACGGCGACGGCACGATCGACGTCGACCTGCCCGCGATGGGCGCGCACGTCGGCCACAAGGACGCCTTCCTCGAGCTCGACAGCGTCGCCGGCCGCGCGCCGACGCACGCCGGCATCCAGGCGATGAAGAAGGCGTTCGCCGCCGCGCCGCTGAACGCGGGCTCGAACGCCGGGACGCGAAACGCCGACAACGGCGGCCCCGGCGTCAGCGCGCCACCCAACCCCGACGGGCGCCGCGGGATCGACCTGCACGTCGACACCGGCGGGCTCGTCGACCCGACCGCCCGCGAGGGCGCGCCGACCGGCAGCTGCTCGGACGGCGTCGACAACGGCGCCGACGGGCTCGTCGACGGCAACGACCCGACGTGCATCGCGCGGCTCACGAACTACCTCGACGCGAGCGTCGAGAACCCCGGCGCGCCCGACTGCGGCGACGGCGCCGACAACGACGGCGACGGCAAGTCCGACGCGAGCGACCCCGACTGCCTCGTCGGCGACAACCTCGGCGGCGGCAACGTCATCGCGGCGCCCGGCGCGTGCGGGCTCGACGCGGCGTTCTACGCCTCGAAGACCGCGAACTTCAACGCCAACCGCCGGCTGATCTTCCGCTACGCCCAGATGTCCGCGCGGCCGGGGACGTGTGGGGGCGCGTCCGGCGGCCAGGGCGAGATCGGCGGCAACGACTTCACGGTCTTCAACCTCGACGCCGGCACGGTCATGCACGAGCTCGGCCACACGCTGAACCTCCATCACGGCGGCGGGCAGGACAACAACTGCAAGCCGAACTACGTGAGCCTCATGAACTACGACAACCAGGGCGGCATCCAGCGCGTCGGCGGCGGCACGATCCTCGACTACTCGCCGCCGCGGATCGCGATCGACGGCTCCAGCCGCGGCGCGGCGCCGCTCGGGCCGCTCGTGGAGAACGGCCTCACCGAGCCGCTCGTGCTCGACGCGAGCGATCCTTCCAACCGCTTCGTGTTCGTCAACACGGCCGGCGCGAAGACCCCGAACAACCTCAACACGGCGGCGAACTGGAACAACGACGCCGACCCGCCGTTCGAGACGGCGCCGCCCACGAACATCGACACGATCGGCCTCAACGGGCGCCCGGCCGCATGCGCGAACGCGACCACGACCGACACGCTCGCGGGAGCGGAGGACTGGACGTTCATCTCCCTGCCCTTCCGCCAGTTCGGCGACGCTGCCAGCGGCCTGAACCTCGAGGACGACGACGTGCCCACGACGCAGGATCTCATCGCCATGCACGACGAGCTCAACACGACCGACGTCGGCGTGACGATCTCCGACGACCCGGATCCCGTGGCAGCCGGCGCCGATGTGACGTACACGCTGGGCGTCGAGAATCACGGGCCGAACCCGGCGACCTCGGTGAAGCTCGTCGACACGCTGCCGGCCGAGCTGTCGTTCGTGAGCGCGCCCGCCGACTGCATCGCGTCGGGCGCGACGGTGACCTGCGGGCTCGGCGACCTGGCGGCCGGCGCCACGCGCACGGTGAAGATCCGCGCGCACGCGCCCGCCGACCTCGTCCACGCCGCCGGCCACCCCGTGAGCGTGTCCAACCACGCCACGGTCGACAACCTCGCGGGCCCGGACCCGGCGAGCGCCAACGACAGCGCCGCCGAGAGCACGCGCGTCGTGGCCGTGGCGGATCTCGCGGTGACCGCGTTCACGCTGCAGAGCGAGCCGGACCAGCTCGTCATCGGCGAGACGGTCGACGTCTCGCTGACCGGCAGCGTCTCCAACGGCGGGCCTTCGAGCCCGATGGACGCGACCGTCGTGACCGCGGCCAGCGCCGATCCGGGCTCGTCGGCGACGCCCGCGTCGACCACACAGGCCGTGGACGCGCTCGCGATCGGGTCGCCGCGCCGGACCGACAGCACGTTCACGGTCGGCTGCTCGCGGCCGGGGATGCACACGTTGCGCTTCGCCGCGACGATCGCGCCGGCGCGACCCGACGACACCGACCCGGCGCCGGCGAACGACCGGCGCACGACCGAGCTCACGCTCGACTGCATCGTGCCGGTCGCGATCAACATCAAGCCGGGCGGCAACCCGAACTCGGTGAACATCCCGCACGCGACGGTGCCGCTCGCCGTGCTCACGACGCGGGCCGGCGAGTACGGCCTGCCGCTCGACGTCGACGCCACGACGATCGAGCCGCTGACCGTGCGCTTCGGCCCGCGCCGCGCCGTCTACGCAGGTCCCGGTGGCTCACGCGAGCGCCACGACCGCGGGCACCTCGAGGACGCGTTCGAGCGCACGACGACCGCGACCGAGCGCCAGCGCGACGGGGACGTCGACATGGTGCTGCATTTCGAGGCGGCCACGTCCGGCCTCGACGACGGCGACCGCGAGGCGTGCGTCAAGGGCTCGTTCGTCGATCGCGCGTCGTCGCAGACCTACCGGTTCTTCGGCTGCGATGCCGTGCGACCGGTGCCGGAGGGCTGAGGTCCCTGCCGTCGGCGACGGGGGTCAGTGTCAAAACGTGAGGTATGTGAACGTCTTGACACTGACCCCTCTGCGCGAGTTCCCCGGAAGGCGGTCGTGCAGGCCGAGCCCGAGCGCGACGTGCGACCGAGCGTCGCACGATCGCGCGTGAGGCCCCATCATCAGGGGCGTGCCGCGCCATGCCCGCAAGCTCCTCGCCGTGCTGACGGTCGCCGGACTGCTCGGCGCGGGGTGCGGCGGCGAGCCCGACGACCCGGCGAGCGAACCTGCGACGGCGGCGGTCGCGGGCTCGGGCTCCGCCGACGCAAGCCCGAGCGTCGTCGCGCCGATCGCCTACGACGGCGTCCAGCACCAGCACTACCGCTTCGGCCCGCTGACGATCCACCCCGGCCAGAACCCGATCGTCCTCGAGCCGAACACCGAGCGCCCGACCGTGCCGGGCTACATCACGCGCTTCACCCCGAACCTCACGTACGTCGACGGCAAGGTGCCCGCGGTCGACGTCCTGCACCTGCACCACGGCGTCTGGATCATGCGCAACGAGCCGACGTTCGCCGTCGGCGAGGAGAAGACGATCACGCAGTTCCCGCGCGGCTTCGGCTACCACTTCGACCCGTCGGACCCGTGGCTCATCAACCACATGCTCCACAACCTCACGCCCGCGCCGGCGCGCGTGTACATCACGTGGGACATCGACTTCGTGCCGGACTCGTCGCCGGCCGCCGCCGACCTGACCGCCGTCGAGCCGCTCTGGCTCGACGTCGGCCGCAACCTCTACCCGGTCTTCGACGCGCAGCGCGGCTGGGGCCGCAACGGGCGCTACACGTTCCCCGACGACGCCCGCGGCGCCGAGCGGCGCAAGATCGGCACGCGCCAGCACATCACCGCCTGGCAGGACATGACGCTCGTCGCGGCGGGCGGGCACGTGCACCCCGGCGGGCTCTACGTCGACCTCAAGACGACGCGCGGCGCTCGGACGAAGACGATCTTCCGCTCGGAGGCGAAGTACTACGAGCCCGCAGGCGCCGTGTCGTGGGACGCGTCGATGACGTTCACGAAGCCCGACTGGCGCGTGGCCGTGCGCAAGGGCGACGAGCTCAGCGTGTCCACGACGTACGACACGTCGCGCGCGTCGTGGTACGAGGTCATGGGCATCATCGACCCGCTCTGGTACACGACGACCCGGCTCGCCGGCGCACCGGACGCGTTCACGCAGCCGATCGACACGCGCGGCGTCGTCACGCACGGCCACCTGCCCGAGAACGACAACCACGGCGGGACGGGCCGCGCGACGTACCCCGACCCGCGCCAGCTGCCGTCGGGCGCAGCGGTGGCGGGGCTCGACATCAAGTCGTTCACGTACGCGCTCGGCAACCTCGCCGCCACGGGCGCCAAGCGCAGGCCGCCGGTCGTGGCGCCCGGCGGGACGCTGACGTTCCGCAACCTCGACTCGCCGCGCGGCCGGGATCCGGCGCTCGCGATCTACCACACGATCACCGCCTGCAAGGCCCCGTGCAACAAGGCCACCGGCATCGCGTACCCGCTCGCCGACGCGAAGAAGCCGTTTGACTCGGGCGAGCTCGGCTACGGCTTGGCCGGCGCGACCGCAGCGGAGAACCGTGTGACGTGGAAGACGCCGAAGACGCTCGCGCCCGGCACCTACAGCTACTTCTGCCGCGTACATCCCTTCATGCGCGGGGCGTTCCGGGTCAAGCGCCGCTGACCGCTGAAAGCACCCGCCGGGCCCGCTTGCTACGAGGCGCGCGCCGGGTCGTCGCTGCTTGGCTGCGGCCCGCGCGCGCCGCGGCGCCGCCGTCAGCGCGAAAGCCGCAGCGTGATGCGCGAGCGGTCGCTCACGGCGATCGCGAGGCTCGCGCGGTCCTTCGCCGCCGCCGCGAGCGCGCGCCGGCCGGCCGTCGAGGTCCGCAACCGTGCCCAGATCCGCGCCGCGTCGACCTCCCCGCGCAACCTGATGCTCGTCCGGCGCCACTGCCGGTCGAACGGCTGGCGCGCCTCCGCGTCGCGGCGCGCGAGGCACTCGACCGCGGTCGCGACCGATGCGAGGCTCGTCTCAAGCAGCGTCCGCGTGACCCGCGGGCACCCGAGCGCCGTCGCGTCGCGGTCGGCCTGGTTGGCGGCCACGAGGCGGTCCGCGAAGGAGCCGAGCGCGGCGTCGTACTGCGCCCGCCCGGTGGCGGAGACGGTGCCGTGGACGAACGCCGTCGACGGGTCGGCCGGGTCGCCGGGATCGAGCACGACCGTCTGCGTCGTCGGTCGCGCGGCGGTGAAGCGCTGTGCGTGCGCGGCAGCGACGAAGACGTCGTCGGCCTCGCTGACGAGCAGCACGTCGGCGCGGATGGACGAGGCCAGCGCCACCGGGTCCCACGGCGCGATGGCCTCGGGGGTCGCGCCGAAGAACGACGACATGCGGCTGCCGATGAGGCGCACCTGCGCGTTCGCGCTCGCGGTCGCGTCCGATTCGTAGAGCGCGAGGTCGGTGGGCGTGCCGAGCCCGATGACGCAGTCGACCGAGCGCATCCGCGCGGCCGCGACGAGCGCGAGCTGGCCGCCCGCCGACTCGCCGTAGAGGCAGACGGGGCCGGGCGAGGTCCCGCGGGCGAGCTCCTCGCCGACCGCGGACATGATGTCCTGCAGGCCCGCGGTGCCCTCGTCGTAGTCGACGGACACGACCCGCCAGCCGCGCTCGCTGAAGACGTCGCCGGGGTGCTCGAAGAGGAGCCGCTGCGCGTTGGCGTCGTGGCCGGCCCACCCGCCGGCGTGCACGAGGATGACGGTCCCGCGCACGATGCCGTCGGCGGGATCGCGGGTGAGCTTGTCGGCCACGGGCGCGATCACGGGCGGCGGCGGCGGAGGCGGATCGAGCAGATCGGCGAGCGACAGCGCGCGAGCCGGGGCGGCGTGCGCGCCGAGCGCGGCGACGAGCACCGCCACGAGCGCCGCCAACATCGAGATCCGTGCCGTCATGCCGCCAATATCGGCCGCGCGAAGAGCGCGCATAAGCCGTGGTTTCCCGCACTTCTCCGATCCTTCGGCTCGGGCGTCCGTCGCGCTGCTCGGCGTAGCCGCGTCGCGGGCGCCTCACGGGGCGGCCACGAAGACGTTGCCGGGCAAGCTGCCCGCGGGCACACCGGCGTTGCGGCCGATGAGCTGGGCGAGCGTCGCGCGGTAGTCGATCCCGTAGCGCCGCCGGATCTGCCCGAGCGCCCGGTCGTTGGCGTAGAAGAAGCGATCGCCGTCGCGCAGCGCGCGGAACTGCCGGGTCCACAGCGCGAGCTGCAGCGGGCCCAACTCGGTGCCGGGGACGTGGCGCTCGGCCACCATCCCGACGAACGCCTCGACGTCGTCGACCGTCCCGTAGATCGCCTTGAGGCGAGCCGCGAGCGTCGTGCGCCGCAGCCCGGCGACCGCGATCTCGCGGGACTCGGGCGAGTCGAGCGCGACCGGCGCGCCGCCGCGATCGGCGAGCGCGAGGAAGTCGATGCCCGCCGGATCGTCGATCGAGACGGCGCCGAGCGACTCCGAGCGCTCGCCCGTGATCTGCATGAACGACCGGACCGGCGCCAAGCCGAGTGCGCGCCGCAGCGCATTGTAGGTCGGCATGCCGTGGTCGCGCCCGCGCTGGATGTCGAGCGCCCCGAGGTCGACGACGCCGTGGAAGCAGCCGGTCGCGGTCGGGTCCTCGAAGCACGCCGCGGGATCGGGCGCGCCCGGGCCCGGGACCTGGAACAGGACGCTGCGCAGGGCGTTGTCGATCTGCTCGTCGTTGTTGTACTGCGACTCGGCGCTCAGGCCCTGAAGGATCGGGCCGAGCCCGATCGCGGGGACGAGGTCGGGATTGAAGAACGACGTGCCGAGCGAGACGACGAGCTCGAGCTCGCCGGGAGCGTCGGCGGGCGTTACCTCGACGCCCAGCGCGCGCAGCGCCGCGAGCCGCTGCGGGCTGTAGGCGGCGGCGTCGACCGTCAGCTCGAACTCGCCGTGGATCATGCTGTGCGCGCGGTAGGCGACCGTCGCGAACTCGTTGCCGAGCGTCGCGTCGACGTCCGGGCGATAGCCGCGGTACGGGCCGACCCGGACGCCGAGCGCGGGCAGGTACTCGTTGTAGGTCACGTACTGCTGCTCGGCCCCGACGACCCGGCGCGCGATCTGGAACTTCAGCTCGCCGGGCAGGCGCGCCGGCAGGGCGGCGACGATCCGGTTGTGCTCGCGCGCGAACAGCGTGTGCACCGCGGTGAGCGCCGTGTTCTCGTTCGCACGGACGTCGCCGGCGACCATGCGGTCCTGCGGATGCGCGACGAGCTGGCCTTCGATCGCCATCGTCGGCGCGCTCGCCGCGTTGCCGCGGCGCGTCGCGCGCGGCAGGTAGCCGCCGGGGTCGAGGAGCAGCCGCGGGCCGTTGTTGCGCAGCGTCCCGTCCACGGGCCCCTCGCGCAGCCACTCCTGCCGCGCCGTCGTGCCGCCGTAGACCGACCAGCCGTCGATGTACGAGCTGACGGTGTTCGTCTGCTGGCGCGGGTTCGCGGGTCCCGTCGCGCTGCCGGAAGCCGCGCTGTCGCGCGTGAACGAGAGCGCGCCGAAGTCGTTGCGAAACGCCTCCAGGGGATCGGCGGCGTCGAAGCGCATCGGGCTGCGCTCGTCGCCGTCCTTGGCGAGGCCGAACGTGTGGTCCATGAACTGCCCCCATGTCCAGACCCACTGGCTGACGCCGCGCTCGGAGAAGAGGTTCTGGCCGAGGTCGTTGAAGACGCGGTTGGAGACGTAGCGCGGGCTCGGGCCCGCGGCCTGCGCGGCGACGCCGTCGGCGTAGCGCGCCGGTGCGATCCGGCGGTACGGGGTCCCGGCCTGGCCCCACGACGGGTGCGCGAGGTTGTTCTGCGAGCCGTCGAGCGTGCGCTGCTCGAAGCGCAGCGGCATGCGTGCCGCGCGGTCGCGCTCGTGGCGCCGTGCGTCCCGGGGCGCCGATTGCGCCTGTTGCGCGGGCGCGAGCAGCCCGATCGCGACCACGATCCAGCGACGTCCTCTCATCTCTGCGCTCCTCACCGTCGACTCGTCCCAGCCGGGTGTTCGGCCAGCGCCCTTAAGACGCGGCGGGAGGGCGAGGCGTTCCCGGCTTCCCCGGGAACTTCGCGGTCTAGGACTTCACGCGGCCGACGGCGCGGAACGTCAGATCGGCCGACGGGCAGCGGCGGTTGCGGACCCGCGCCGATCCCTTGAGGATCCGCTGCGAGCCGGTGGCCGTCACGGTCGCGCGGACGACGAGGCGGCCCGTGCCTTGGCGCACCGGCCCGTCCTCCGTGCGACGGTCGATCTTGCCCTTCAGGTCGAAGGACACCGCGCCGCCGGTCGTCGCGCGTGCCAGCGCCTTGGCGTCGCTGCCTCCGTCGTAGATGACGTAGAGATCGGACCCGAGCTCGGCCGGCTTGCCGCGGCACGTGAAGTACAGGCGAAAGCCGTTGACGGTGCGGCCCTTGGCGCCGTAGGAGAACTGCGTGCCGAGCTCCTGCGAGGTCGTGCCGCGCAAGAGGATGACCCCGGACGGCAGCGCCGCCGCCGCCAGCGGGATCGCGGCCGCGACGCTCGCAGCGAGCGCGCCTGCCACAACGGATCTCCGGGTGCGTCGTCTCATGCGGTGGTCCCGCGAAGGGCGAAGGATAGGCTGGGACGCGTTGTGAAGCCACCTGTCACGAGCCCACGCTCGGCGAGGCCGCCGGCCGTCTGGAGCGAGCGCCTCGCCGAGGCGGTCGAGGCGCGCGTCGCGGCCAGCGGCGCCTCGGGGCCGATCGTCTGCGCCTCGGGGATCTCGCCGTCGGGGCCGATCCACATGGGCAACCTGCGCGAGGTCTTCACGACGCACCTCGTCGCCGAGGCGCTCAGGGCCCGCGGCCACGACGTCGTGCACCTGCACTCCTGGGACGACTACGACCGCCTGCGCAAGGTGCCGGCGGGCGTCGATCCCGCGTTCGAGCAGTACATCGGCATGCCGCTCGCGAGCGTGCCCGACCCCTGGACCGCCGATGCCGGCTCGTACGCCGAGCACTGGATGCGCGAGTTCACCGGCGCGCTGGACGAGCTCGGCATCGCGCTGCACGAGGTGCGCCAGTCCGAGCAGTACCCCGCCGGCGCGTACAACGCGTCCATCCGCCGCGCCATGGACGCCCGCGAGCGCATCTTCGACACGCTCGCCGCACAGCAGACCTCCGGCCGCCACGACAAGCCGGCCGAGGAGCGCCGCCGCGCGTACTACCCGTTCAAGCCGTTCTGCGAGACGTGCGGGCGCGACGACACGCACGTCACCGGCTGGGACGGCGCCGTCGTCGCGTACCGCTGCCGCCACGGCCACGAGGGCGCGATGTCGCTCGCGGACGGCGAGACGATCAGCGGCAAGCTCGTGTGGAAGGTCGACTGGCCGATGCGCTGGGCGCACGAGGGCGTCGCCTTCGAGCCCGCCGGCGAGGACCACCACGCGCCGACGGGCAGCTTCACCGTCGGCCGCGCGCTCGTGCGCGACGTCTTCGGCGGCGAGGCGCCGAGCTCCGAGGTCTACTCGTTCGTCTCGCTCGCGGGCCTCGGCGGCAAGCTCTCGGGCTCAGCGGGTGGCGCGCCCACCCCTGCGACCGCGCTCCGCGTCCTGGAGCCGGCGATCGTGCGCTGGCTCTACATCCGGCGGCTGCCGTCGCAGGGCTTCGCGATCGACCTCTCCGCGAAGGGCGTGCAGAAGCTCTACGACGAGTGGGATCGCTTCGCTGCGCGCGCGCTCGCAGCCGACGCGAGCGCGGCCGACGCCGCGATGTACCGGATCGCCGTGCAGTCCTCGACGCGCGACGTCGGCAGCACGGAGCGGCGCGTGTCGTTCCGGCTGCTCGCCGCTGCGGCCGACCTCACGCAGGGCAACCGCGAGCAGATCGGCCGGATCGTCGCGCAGCACCTCGACGAGCCCGTCGCGTCGATCGACGACCTGCTCGCGGAGCTCGAGCCCCGCCTGCAGCACGCCATCGCGTACGTCGACCTGCTCGACCCCGAGCAGCGCACGACGGTGCGCGAGCGCTTCGACGCAGCGACCTGGGCGCAGCTCGACGACGAGACGCGGTCGGGCGTGGAGACGCTCGCGCGCGAAGCCGGCGGCGCCTGGTCGCTCGACGGCCTCACGGCGCTCGTCTACGCGATCCCGAAGGTCATGCTCGGCCTGCCGCGCGACGCCGACCCCAACCCGGAGATCAAGGCCGCGCAGCGGACGTTCTTCAAGGCGCTCTACCAGCTGCTCGTCGGCTCGGACACCGGCCCGCGCCTGCCGACGCTCATGCTCTCGATCGGCCCGGAGCGCACGCGCGAGCTCCTGGTGGGCGGCGCCTGACCGACTACAGGACGGCGAGCGCCGCCGCGAGCGTCGCGCTCGGCCGCATGACGGCGTCCACGCGCGCCGGGTCGGGCCGGTAGTAGCCGCCGAGGTCGACCGGCTCGCCCTGCACGGCCGCGAGCTCGGCGACGATCTGCCCCTCGTCGGCGGCGAGACGCTCGGCCACCGCGGCGAAGCGGCTGGCGAGCTCGGGGTCCTCGCTCTGCGCCGCGAGCTCCCGGGCCCAGTAGAGCGCGAGGTAGAAGTGACTGCCGCGGTTGTCGAGCTCGCCGCAACGGCGCGACGGCGAGCGGCCGTGCTCGAGCAGGAGGCCGGTCGCCCGGTCGAGCGTCTCGCCGAGGAGCTTGGCGCGCGGATTGCCGGTCTGCTCGGCGAGCAGCTCGAGCGACACCGCGAGCGCGAGGAACTCGCCGAGCGAGTCCCAGCGCAGGTGGTTCTCGCGCAGCAGCTGCTGGACGTGCTTGGGCGCCGACCCGCCGGCGCCCGTCTCGAACAGGCCGCCGCCGTTCATGAGCGGCACGATCGAGAGCATCTTCGCGCTCGTGCCGAGCTCGAGGATCGGGAAGAGGTCGGTGAGGTAGTCGCGCAGGACGTTGCCCGTCACCGAGATCGTGTCCTCGCCGGCGCGCGCCCGTTCGAGCGTGAAGCGCGTCGCCTCGGCGACCGGCAGGATCAGGACTTGCAGATCCTCGATGCCGAGCTCCGCGAGCGCCGGGCGGACCTTCTTGAGCAGCTCGGCGTCGTGCGGGCGCGTCTCGTCGAGCCAGAACACCGCGGGCGCGCCGGTCGCGCGGGCGCGGGCGACGGCGAGCCTCACCCAATCCTGGACCGGCGCGTCCTTCGTCTGGCACATGCGCCAGATGTCGCCGGCGTCGACGTCGTGCTCGAGCAGCGTCGCACCGCTTTCGTCGACGACGCGCACCGTGCCCGCGGACGCGATCTCGAACGTCTTGTCGTGCGAGCCGTACTCCTCGGCCTTCTGCGCCATGAGGCCGACGTTCGGCGTCGTCCCCATCGTGGCCGGATCGAACGCGCCGTGCTCGCGGCAGTGCTCGACCGTCTGGGCGTAGAGCGCCGCGTAGGAGGAGTCGGGGATGACGAACTTGCAGTCCTGCAGCTCGCCGGCGGCGTTCCACATCCGCCCGGAGGAGCGGATCGCGGCGGGCATCGACGCGTCGACGATGACGTCCGACGGCGCGTGGAGGTTCGTGATGCCCTTGTCGGAGTCGACCATCGCGATCGCGGGTCCCGCGGCGAGGGCTGCGTCGACCGCCGCCCTGGCCTCCGGGTGCGCGCTCAGCAGGCTTCCCAGGCCGTCGTTCGGGTTGGCGTCGAGGCCGTCGTAGACGTCGCCCACGACGGCGCGCACGGCGTGGCCGAAGATGATCGGGTCGGACACCTTCATCATCGTCGCCTTGAGGTGGACGGAGAAGAGCACGCCGTCCGCCTTGGCGTCCGCGACGTGATCGGCGAGGAACGTCTCGAGCGCCGCGCGGCGCATGACGGCCGCGTCGAGGACCTCGCCCGCGAGCACCGGCGTGCGCTCCTTCAGGACGGTGATCGTGCCGTCCGCCGCGACGTGCTCGATCCGCACGGCGCCTGCGGCGGCGGTGGTGACCGACCGCTCGGTCGAGCGAAAGTCGCCGTCGTACATCGTCGCGACGTGCGACGCGCAGTCCGGCGACCACGCGCCCATCGCGTGCGGGTGCTTGCGCGCGTAGGCCTTGACCGACGCGGGCGCGCGGCGGTCGGAGTTGCCCTCGCGCAGGACCGGGTTGACGGCCGAGCCCTTGACCGCGTCGTACTTCGCACGCGCCGGGTCGGCCGGGTCGTCGGGGTAGCCCGGGATCGCGTAGCCCTTCGCCTGGAGCTCGGCGATCGCGGCGCGGATCTGCGGGAGCGACGCGCTGATGTTCGGCAGCTTGACGATGTTCGCCTCCGGCGTCTTCGCGAGCTCGCCCAGCTCGGCGAGCGCGTCGGGGACCCGCTGCTCGGGCGTCAGGGCATCGGGGAACTGCGCGAGGATCCGGCCGGCGAGCGAGATGTCGCGCAGCTCGACGTCGACGTCTCCCGCCGCCGCGAACGCCCGGACGATCGGCAGCAGCGAGGCCGTGGCGAGCGCGGGCGCCTCGTCGGTGTGCGTGTAGATGATCTTCATGGGCGGGGCGACACGGTACCGGCGAGGGGGGTGTGTCGTTCTACGGGCGCCTGGCTTCCTTGAAACGACACACCCCCTACCGCCAGATGCGCCGGCGCTGCGTTTCGAGCGGCGCGAGCGCGGCCGCCCGGACCGCGAGATCGCGCGCGCGGGCGTCGGCGCCGTGGCAGTAGACGAGCTCCGAGCGGCCAAGCCAGCGCTGCCATGCGAGGTGGAAGGCCTGCGCGCGCTCCTTGCGGCGGGCGAGGTCGGCGGGGACCGCGTGCCATGCCGTCGAGCGGCCGGCGAACGGCACGGCCGCAGTCCGGACCTTCCGCGAGACGACGTAGCGCGGCAGGCCGCCGCCGAACAGCTCGTCGAGCGACGTCGTGACCTTGCGGCTGACCTCGACGTCGGCGTCCGGCAGGCTCACGCGCACCCAGCCCTCCGGGCGCACGGCGAAGCTCAGCGTCGCCGCGACCTGGGCGGGCAGCTCGCCGAGCGCGACATAGGCGTCGCACACGGCGCCCGCGGCCCATTCGAGCGGGAGCTGCGGCGGGTATGAGCGGCGCGCCGCGAGCCAGCGCCAGCGCGGTGGGCGGACGGCGGCGAGCGTCGCGGGCGGGTCGTCGGCGGGCGCCACCGCGCGGCGCGGGTGGCGCACGACGAGCGCGTCGAGGTCCACGCCGCGGTACGGCACGCCGACGTTCCAGCGCGCCCGCGCGGCCTCGCGATCCTCGGCGCGCCCCTGCTGCTCGACGTTGATCGCGGCGAACCGCTCGGCGTCCGGCGGCCCGTACGGCGAGAGCTCGGGATGCACGTGCGACGGGCCCGTCTCGATCGTCCCGTCCTCGCACGGCGCGTGCAGGTGCGCATGGCGGCGCACGAAGCGCCCGTAGTCGGCGTGGCCGCGCCCGAGCGCCGGCGCGACGCAGACGACGTCCCAGTTGTTGGCGAGCTTCTGCGGGTCGGCCGGGTCCAGGCGCAGCGAGCGCCCGCGCATCTGGCGCACCGAGACGTCGGCCGCGACCGCGGTCATGTCGACGAGGACGTTCACCGGCGGGCAGTCCCAGCCCTCGCCGAGCAGGCCGCGCGTCCCGATGAGCACGAGCGCCTCGCCGGCGGCGAGCAGCTGCGTCGCCCACGCGGTCCAGACCTGCGAGTCGAACGCGGCGTCGGCGTGGCGCCAGACGACGAGGCCGTCCTCGGGCTCGGCCCGCAGCCCGTCCGCGAAGCCCGGCCAATCGGCGAGCTGCGCCATGCGCTGCGCCCACCAGCCCGCGTCGACCGGCAGCACCGCGAACGTCTCGCCGGTCACGAGCGCGGGCCGCGCGCCGGTGAGCCGCTCGTCGGCCCCCGCCGACGCGAGCAGGCCGCGCCCGCCGCCCGTGAGCATGAGCGGCGAGTCGGCGGGCTGGCGCGGCGGGCGCTCGGAGTCGCACATGACGACCGCGCGCAGGCCAGGTCCGCGGGCGTCGTACTCGCACGCGAGCACGTCGCACATGGCCAGCGGCTTGGCGGCCGAGCTCAGCAGGACCCGGTCGACCTCCCCGCCGACACGGCGGATGCCCTGCCGCGTCACCGCGAAGCCGAGGTCGCCCAGCGCGACCTGCAGCGCGTCGAGCCGCCGCTGCGCCTCGTCGCTCGCGTCGGCGCGCAGGCAGCGCAGCGCGTAGTCCTCGAGCAGCACGACCCAGTCGTCGATCGTCAGCGCGGCCCGATGCTGCTCTCCGCGCGGCGCGCCTGGCGGAGCGTCGACATCGCGCGCGTGCAGCCAGCGCAGCCCGGCGTCCGCGAGCCGCGGCTGCCGGCGCGCGAGCTCCGACCACGACAGCGCGCCGCCGCCCGCCGACAGCCGCTCGGCGAGCCGCGACCGCAACCAGACGTCGAGACCGAGGTGCTCGGCTGCCGCGGGCGCCAGCGCGAGGTCGTCGAGCGCGCGATCGAAGCGGGCATGGCGCTCGGCGAGCCACGCCTGCTCGGAGTCAAGCGGGGTGCAGAGCTGGACGAGCTCCTGGTAGGGCGCGAGGAAGCCTTCGCGCACGACGGCCGGCGTCGGCACCGAGAAGTCCTCGCTGTCGAGGAGCCGGGCGTAGAGCGCGGCCTGCTCGGCGGTGACCTCGCGCGGGTTCGTCGCCGTCAAGCCGAGGACGTGCGCGGGGTCGAGCTCGTCGAGGACGGCCTTCAGCAGCGCGCCCCACAGCGACAGCAGGTGGTGGCACTCGTCGAGCACGACGACGCGCACGCCGGCGTCGCGCAGCGCGCCGACCCGTGCTCGCGCGTTCGCCGACAAGAGCTGGTCGGCCGGCACGTCGGGGAGCTTGCCCGCCGCGACCCGCCGCTTCATCGTGGCGACGAGCCGGCCGACCTCGCGCTCGCGGCCGGCCGCGGCCGCGCCGTCCCAGCCGGCGGCCTCCCCCACGACCTCCGCGACCGGCTGGCCCGTGACGGTCGCGCGCTCGGCCGCCCAGACCCGCTCGGCCGCCTCGCGCAGCATGCCCTCGGGGTCGGAGGCCTGGCAGAGCGACTGGTAGGTCAGCGCGTGGAGATCCTCGCTGACAGGCCCGAAGAGCGCCTGCTTCTCGGCCCACTGGCGCTGGATCGTCCGCGACGGGCAGAGGACGAGCGCGGGCACGCCGAGCCGGCGCACGACCTCCAGGCCGACGACGGTCTTCCCCGACCCGGGCGGCGCGACGAGCAGCGTCTGATGGCGCCCGCCCGCGCGATCGGCTTCGAACGCGTCGAGGCACTGCGCCTGGTAGCCCCGCCACTGCCCCGCGAAGGACCAGCCGGCGAAGGCCACTGGCGGTCCGTCCGGTGGACGGGCCACTTACGTGAGGAAGGCGGCGTGCAGCGCGCGGACGGCGTGCTGCACGTCGTCGAGCTCGATGACGCAGGAGATCTTGATCGGCGACGTCGAGATCATCTGGATGTTGATGTCCTCGCCGCCGAGCGTCGTGAAGACCTGCGCGGCGACGCCGGACTGCGTCTTCATCCCCTCGCCGATGACCGACACCTTCCCGACGGCCTCGTCGGTCGTGATGTCGATGCCGAGATCCTCGGCGAGCGTGCCCAGCGCGTCGAGCGCGATGCGCAGGTCGGCCCGCGGGACGGTGAACGACATGTCCGCGCCCGCGCCTGCGACGACGGGCTCGTTCTGGATGATCATGTCGATGTTGACGTTCGCGTCGGCGAGCGCCGTGGCGATCCGGCCGGCCATGCCGGGCGCGTTGGGCACGTGCTCGAGCGTCACCCGCGCCTCGTCCGTCGAGTGCGTGACGGCGGTGATCGCGGGCCGCTCGGACGCCGGGTCGGTCTCTCCCACGACGACGGTGCCCGGCGCGTCGCTGAAGCTCGACCGGCAATGGATCTGCACGCCGTGGTTGCGCGCGTACTCGACGGAGCGCAGCTGCAGCACGCCCGCGCCGGAGGCGGACATCTCGAGCATCTCCTCGAACGAGACGACCGGCAGCTTGCGCGCGTCGGGGACGACCCGCGGGTCGGCGCTGAAGACGCCCGCGACGTCGGTGTAGATCTCGCAGACATCGGCACCGATCGCCGCCGCGAGCGCCACCGCGGTCGTGTCCGAGCCGCCGCGCCCGAGCGTCGTGACGTCCTTCGCCGTGGACACGCCCTGGAAGCCCGCGACGAGCACGATCGCGTCCTCGTCGAGGGCGGCGCGGATCCTTTCGGCGCGCACGTCTAGGATGCGCGCCTTCGTGTGCGACGTGTCTGTCACGATCCCCGCCTGTGACCCGGTCAGGGAGATCGCTCGATGCCCGAGGTCGTTGATCGCCATCGCGCACAGCGCGCATGACTGGCGCTCGCCCGTGGACAGCAGCATGTCCATCTCGCGCGGGTCGGGCGCCGGCGAGATCTCGAAGGCGTCGGCGATGAGCGCGTCCGTGGTCTTGCCGCGCGCGCTGAGCACCGCGACGACGCGGTTGCCGTCCTGGCGCTTGGCGACGATGCGCTCCGCCGCCCGCTTGATGCGATCGGCGTCGGCGACGGACGTCCCGCCGAACTTCATGACCACGGTGCCAGCCATAACGGGGTCGGAGGGTAGTGGGTCATGGAGGTGAAGCGGCTCGCAATCCTCGTGGGGGTCGTCGTGCTCCTGATCGGCGGCGCGGTCTGGCTCTTGTTCCTCCGCGGCGGAGACGACGCGCCGACGACCGAGGCGGGGTCGCGCTTCGGCCAGGACTCGGGCAGCGGCTCGGGCGGCACGCTCGTCGACACGCTGGCGCCGCTGCTCACCGACCGCACGCGCGCGGCGCCGACGGGCTCCGACCCGGCGCCCCCGACGCCCGACCAGGTCGAGCAGGCGCCTGAGGCCGCCGTGGCCGGACTCTTCATGGTCGGCTTCAAGGGCACGAACTCCGAGGCGTCGTTCTTCAAGCGCATGAAGGTCGTGCCGTACGGCGGCGTCGTGCTGACGAGCTCGAACTACACCGGCCGGCCCGCGCAGATCTCGGCTTTCCAGCACATTGGGATCCTAAGCTTAGAATTCCACGTGGACAAGTTGTC
>JADMIO012752836.1_pt1 | contig 47155 bp, 40 predicted proteins | sample 8958161 | NCBI WGS metagenome assembly JADMIO01 (sample SAMN16585339, study PRJNA669376) | soil metagenome | isolation source: Crop rotation soil | place: USA: Cullars Rotation, Alabama | collected 2011
CTTTCCCCCGAGACCGCGGCCGCGACGCCGCCGCCTGCGCCGACGAAGACGCCGCCCGCGAACGCGTCCGACGCCGCAGCGCTGCCGACGATCTGGGAGCTGCCGTTCTCGACGCGCAAGGACATTCCGGCGCTCGAGCTCAGCATGCATGTCTACTCGTCCGATCCGAAGCAGCGCTTCGTCGTGATCAAGGGCGAGCGGCATGTCGAGGGCGACGAGATCGGCTCGGACCTGACGCTGCGCGAGATCCGCCAGGACGGGCTCGTGCTTGACTACAAGGGGCAGAGGTTCTTCTTTCCGCGCAGCGGGCGCTGATCGCGCTGTCGCGCGGATCGGGAATAGGGAATAGGGAAAGGAACGGCCACGCGCGCGCCGTTACTATTCCCCATTCCTCATTCCCGATTCATCATGTTCGTCACCCTCGAAAGTCGAAGAAAACCGCGTCCGCCGTGGGCGACGCTCCTCATCGTCGCCGCGTGCGTCGTCGCGTTCCTCTGGCTCGCGACGCTGCCGCTCGCCGATCGGCTTGCGGTGATCAACCGCTGGGGCACGGTGCCCTCGACGCTGCTCGATCCGAATGCGCCGTGGCTGCAGCAGCTTTCCGAGCTTCGCTTCGCGCGGCTCGTGACGGCGCTCTTCATTCACGCCGACTGGCTGCACCTGACGGGCAATCTTCTTTTTCTGATCGTGTTCGGCGTCTCGGCCGAGCGCGCGCTCGGTTTTCGCCGCTTTCTCGCGTTGTTCGTGATCGGCGGCGCGCTCGCCAATCTCGTCGGCGCGCTGACGCTCGCGGGCACGAGCGCGCCGATCGTCGGATCGAGCGGCGCGGTCTCGGCGATCGTCGGCGCGTATCTCGCGCTCTTTCCGCGCGCGCGGCTCGGGCTCGTGATCCCGCTCGGATTGTTCCTGGAGTTCGTGCGCATTCCGGCGCCGCTTCTGATCGGCTTCTGGGCCGGATTGCAGCTGCTTTTCACGTACGTCGGCCCCGCGTTCGGCGAGGTCGCGTGGTGGACTCACGTCGCGGGATTCCTGATCGGCATCGTGTTTGCGCTGCTCGCGCGGCCGGGGATCGCACGCCGTTTGCGCGAATAGGCTGGGCTGAAACGGCCTATAGCGGCTTGCCGAAGCGGTCGAAGCGCAGGGCCCATGTGCCCTTGTAGTCGGCAGACACGAGGATGCGCTCGGCGCGTCCGATCAGCTTCTCGCGCGGCACGAGGCCGAACCAGCGCGAATCCTCGCTGTTGTCGCGGTTGTCGCCGAGCATGAGGTAATGATCGGCGGGTATCGTCAGCGGGCCGAAGTCGTCGCGCTCGCCGCGGCGCGCGAGCCACTGGATTTCGTGACGGCTGCCGTTCGTCTCTTCTTCGAGATGCAGCGCCTTGACGCCGCGCGGTGCGAGCGGCTCGTCGCGAAGGCCGAGCTCGTCGTAGCTCGCGGCGGTGCCGTTGACGTAAACCCGCTTGCCGCGCATCTCGATCGTGTCGCCGGGAAGGCCGATCACGCGCTTGATCAGCCGCATGCCGTTCTCGGGCGACGCGAACGTCACGATGTCGCCGCGCCTGGGATCGCCCGTGTGCGCGACGACGACGTCGGTCAGCGGCACCTTCACGTCGAACGCGAGCCGGTTGACGAACACGACGTCGCCTTCGAGGAGGTTCGGATGCATCGATGCGGACGGAATCGGATTCCAGTCCGCGACCGCGGTGCGGAACACGCCGAGGAGCAACGCGAACGCGAGGAGCTTCGCGTTGCCGCGGAGCCACACGTGCATGCGCCGCGTGTTCACGCCGTCATCCCTTCTTCGGATCGTTCGCGGGCGCGACGGGCTTGCGCAGCGTCAGCGCCTTCAGCGCGTTCAGCGCTTCGTTGAGCGCGTAATCCTGCTCGACGTCGCGATCGATCGTGTGCGCCGGCGACGGTGCCGCTACCGTTTCGTCGGCGCCCTTCAGGTGATTGCGAAGATCGCGCTCGCCGAGGATCACGGACGGCGACGCGTCGCGCGTCGAGAGCGCGAGATCCTGCAGCACGATGTCGGGCTCGATGCCGGCGGCCTGGATCGAGGCGCCGCTCGGCGTGTAGTAGCGCGCGGTCGTGAGCTTGACCGCGTGATCGGCGTCGAGCGGCAGCACGGTCTGCACCGAGCCTTTTCCGAACGTGCGCCGGCCCATCAGCAGCGCGCGATGATTGTCCTTGAGCGCGCCGGCGACGATCTCGGCGGCCGATGCGGTGCCGTTGTCGACGAGCACGACGAGCGGCGCGCCGTTGAGCGCATCGCCCGGCGCTGCGTGGAAGCTCAAGTCCGCTTCCTTCAAGCGACCTTTCGTCGTGACGATGATGCCGTCGTTCAAGAAGATGTCGCTGACTTCGACCGCGCTCGTCAGGAGGCCGCCGGGATTGCTGCGAAGATCGAGCACCATGCCCTGCAGCGGCGCCTTGTTGTCCTTCTGCAAACGATCGATGCGCTTATGGAGCTGCGCGCCGGTGTCGGCCTGGAACTGCGAGAGCCTCACGTAGGCATAGCCGGGCTCGAGCAGGCGCCCGCGCACGCTCGCGACGCGGATGACTTCGCGCTTCAGCTTCACGTCGACGGGATCGATCGCGCCTTCGTGCACGACCGAGAGCGTGATCTCCGAGCCGACTTTGCCGCGCAGGCGGCCGACCGCGCTGTCGAGATCGTCGGACTGCACCGCCTTGCCGTCGATGCGCACGATCGTGTCGCCGGCCTTGATGCCGGCGCGCTCGGCGGGCGAATCGTCGATCGGCGCTACGACCTTCAGCGTGCCTTCGACCTGCACGACTTCGATGCCGAGCCCGTTGTAGCTTCCGGTCGTGTCTTCGGTGAGGTCGTCGATTTGCTTGCGGTCGAGATATTCGCTGTGCGGATCGAGCCCGGCGAGCAAGCCGCGGATCGCGGCCTGCATCAGCGCGTGGTCGTCGACGTTCTCGACGTACGCCTGCTTGACGAGACTGTAGACCGCGGTGAACGAACGGATGTCCTGAAGATCGACCGACTCCTTGCCGGCCGCGGGCTTCTTCGCGACGTGCGGCGTCGTCGCGGCGGCGGCGTCGACCGGCGGGATCGGAATCTCGGGCGGATCGGCGAGCGCGGGCGCGCAGAAGGCGACGAGGAAAAGCGGAAGGAGACGCGGGGACATCGGAGGGACCTCGGAGTGCTTGCGTTGCGAGTGTAGCCCGCCGCCGATGTTCGCAGCGGCGGACGCTCTCTTCATCGACAGGATGGACGCGGCGAGGTTCAAAAAGCGTGAGCTTTTCGGCTCTCCGCTCGCGAGCTCTTCACCCTCCCGGCTCGCGGGGCCGTTTCCCTCGCCCGCTTGCGGGAAAGGGTGGGAATGAGGACAAGCGGTTCAACGCCGACTCCGACTGCGCTCGCCCTGCGCTCTCCCGCCACCGGGAGAAGGGAAATCATTTCAGCCAGCCTTTCGGATCGACCGGCTGCCCTTTCGCGCGAACCTCGAAGTAAAGCCCCGGCGTTTTCTGCCCGCCGCTCGCGCCGCTCGTCGCGAGCGTCTCGCCGGCATTGACCCAGTCGCCGACGTCTTTCAAGAGCGTTTCGTTGCAACCGTAAAGGCTGAGATATCCGTCGCCGTGGTCGATGATGATCATGAGCCCGTACCCGCGCAGCCAATCGGCAAACACGACGCGCCCGTGCGAGACCGCGTGCACGGCCGTGCCGGACTTCGACGCGATCAGAAGGCCGCTCGACTTGCGACCCGACTCGTCCGCAGCGCCGAACCCGCGCACGATCTTGCCTTGCACGGGCCACGCGAGACGGCCGCGCTGCGAGGCGAACGGCTCGGCGCCCGAGAGCTGCTTTGGGATATCGGCGAACACGTCGCGCAGCTTTTCGATCAGCGAGGTCAGCGCCTTTTCGTCCTTGCCGAGCGCGGCGGCGCGCGCGCCCTGCTCCTTGAGCTTCGCATCGAGCTCGCCGACGAGCTTCTCGCGCTCGTCGCGCTCGCTTTCGAGCTTCGCGCCTTCGGCGGCGCGCGCATCGCGCGTCGATGCGAGCTCGGCGGTCTTCGCGCGGATCGACTCCTGCACTTTGGCAAGATCCTCGAGATCGACGCTGAGCTGATCGATGCGACCGACGCGCGCGCGCTGGAAATAGCGGTTGTACGCGAGCACGCGCGCGATCGCGGCGACGTCGTTCTGCTGCAGGAGGAGCTTCAGCTCTTCGTTGCGCCCGAGCGCATACGCCGAGCGCAGCAATGCCGCGAGCGCATCGCGCTGCGATTTCAGCGCCGTTTCGAGCTTCGCGCGTTCGCGATCGAGCTTGTCGAGCTCGGCCTCTTGCGCGGCGAGCTTCTCGTCGAATGCATGGACGTCTTTTGCGACTTGCGCGAGCTCGGTTTCCTTCGCGCGGAGCGCCTTGGCCGCCTCCCCGCGCTCGCCCTCGGTCGCGCGCTGCTGCTCGGCGAGCGCCTTGATCTCGGCGCGCACCGTGTCGAGCTTCTGGCGCGCTTCATGCTCTTGCGCCGCGGTTTTGGGATCGGTCTCGTCGGGCTCGGCGCGCGCGATCGTCGCGGCGAGCGCGACGAGGACGATCAGCGCGATGCGAACGATCAAGCCGAAAGCTCGACCAGATTGTGGCCGGTCATCTCCGGCGGCTGCGGCAGGCCCATCAGCGCGAGCACCGTCGGCGCGAGATCGCGGAGCGACCCGTGATGCAGCGTCGCCTTGCGCCCGACGTAAACGAGCGGCACCGGCCCGACCGTGTGCTGCGTATGCGGCACGCCATTTTCGTCGAGCATCTCCTCGAGATTGCCGTGATCGGCACTGATCAGCATCTCGCCGCCGGCCGCGACGATCGCTTTTTCGAGCCGGCCGAGCGCCGTGTCGACCGCTTCAACGGCCTTGATCGCCGCCGATTCGATGCCGGTGTGGCCGACCATGTCGGCATTCGCGATGTTGCAGACGATGAAGTCGAACTCGTTCGAGGCGATCGCCTCGACGAGCTTGTCGGTGACTTCGGGACAGCTCATTTCGGGTTTGAGGTCGTACGTCGCGACATGCGGGCTCGGCACAAGGATGCGTTCCTCGCCCGCGAACGGCGCCTCGCGCCCGCCCGAGAAGAAGAACGTCACGTGCGCGTATTTCTCGGTCTCGGCGATGCGAAGCTGCTTCATGCCGAGCGAGGCGAGATATTCGCCGAGCGAGTTCCGCATCGACTGCGCTTCGTACGCGATCGCAGTGACGGCAAGGCCTTTCTCGTAGTCGGTCAGCGAGACGAACGCCGACAAGGCGATCTTGCGCGCGCGCGGAAAGCCGACGAAATCGGCGTCGACGAACGCGTGCGAGAGCTCGCGGGCGCGATCGGCGCGGAAGTTCATGAACACGATCGCATCGCCGTCCGAGACCGGCGCACCGTCGCCGACGACGGTCGGCTTCACGAACTCGTCGTTCTCCTCGCGCCCGTACGCGCGCTCGAGCGCATCGAGCGCGCTCGTCGCGTGGAGCGGCGATTCGGCGTTCGCGACCGCTTCGTACGCGAGCCTGACGCGATCCCAGCGCTTGTCGCGATCCATCGCGTAGTAGCGTCCGCTGACGCTCGCGACGCGCGCGCCCGGAATCGCGGCGCACTTCGCTTCGAGCTTCTCGAGCGAGGCGCGCGCGCTTCGCGGCGGCGTGTCGCGGCCGTCGAGGAACGCATGCACGGCGATCCTCGAGACGCCGCGGCGCGCGGCGAGATCGATCATCGCGAAGATGTGACTCTCGTGGCTGTGCACGCCGCCCGGTGACATGAGGCCCATGACGTGCAGCGTGCCGCCGCTCTTCTTCGCGTCGTCGCAGGCGCCGAGGAGCGCTGAGTTTTCGAAGAACGTGCCGTCCCGGATCGCCGCGTCGATGCGCGTCAGGTCCTGGTAGACGATGCGGCCCGAGCCGATGTTCATGTGGCCAACTTCGGAGTTGCCCATCTGCCCGTCCGGCAGGCCGACGTATTCGCCGTGCGTCTCGACGAGCGTGTGCGGATAGGTCGCGAGAAGACGCCGCCAGTTCGGCGCGTTCGCCTTCGCGATCGCGTTGTGGGCCGGATCCTCGCGATGGCCCCAGCCGTCGAGGATCAAGAGAAGGACGGGACGCGGTCGCGCCAGAGTTTGCTTCGTCAATGCCGGTTCCCGGAAGGGGTATTTCGATCCCGCAATGCTAGCGGAGCGCCCGCAGCCGGGCTATTGCGGTCCGCGAGCGGACGGGACTAAACCGTTTCGCGGCCCGCCGCATCGAAGAGCCCGAACCGCTGGAACCTCCGGAGACGACCATGAAACGCGCCATTCCCGTCCTCGCCGCCGCCCTTTCGCTCGTCCTTGCCTCCGCCGCTTTCGCGCGCGGCATCGACGTCGACAAGGTCAACGGCTCGATCCACATCGAGAACGGCCAGCAGGCCGGCGGGCTCTCGACCGTCAACGGCAGCATCCGCGTCGACTCCGGCGCGACCGCCGAGAAGGTCTCGACCGTCAACGGCGGCATCGAGCTCGGCGACAACGTCACGGTCGACTCGGTCGAGACGGTCAACGGCGGCATCGAGCTCGGCCAGGGCGCTCGCGTCGCGCGCGCGGTCGAAGCGGTCAACGGGCATATCCAGCTCGCGCACGGCGCCGACGTCGCCGGCAAGGCATCGAACGTCAACGGTCGCATCACGCTCGAGGCAGCGCACGTCGGCGGCGGCATCGAGACCGTCTCGGGCGACGTCGAGATCGGCGCGAACTCGCGCGTCGAAGGCGGATTGCTCGTCGAGCGGCCGCACGGGTTCTCGTGGGGCAAGAACAAGAATCCGCGCATCGTGATCGGTCCGCATGCGGTCGTCGACGGGACGCTCGAGTTTCGGCGCGACGTCGATCTTTACGTGAGCGACACCGCGAAAGTCGGAACGATCACGGGCGCGACGCCGAACAAGTTCTCGGGCGATCGTCCGTAATCGCTCGATCTCTCTCTTGCTCGCCGCCTTTCCCCTCTCCTGCTTGCGGGAGAGGGCTGCGGTGAGGGCAATCTCGAGGAAGCGTTGAACCGCCTTGCCTCCGACCTTCTCCCGCAAGCGGGAGAGGGGGCGCAACGGATGAAAACGCTCGGAGGAACTCGCGCATTCTAGAATCGTCCAAGAGCGGATCGATTCCGGAATCCAGAATGCGCCCGTCGCAGTTCGCACTTCTCGCAACACTCGTTCTCGCGCTCGCCGCCTGCGGCAAGCACGAGGAACCCGCGCCTCCGGCGCAGACATCGACGCCGCCGCCCGCGCCGCCCAAGCCCGCGCCCGTAGTGCCGAGCCCCGAAGGCCGGTCCTCGCCCGACATCACCGCCGAAGATTTCGCCGCGCGCGTCAAGAAAATCTCCGGCGACGCGTTCGAGGGCCGCAAGCCCGGCACGATCGGCGAGCGCATGACGACGGCGTGGATCAAGGATCAGTTCGAGCAGGTCGGCCTCGCGCCCGGCAACAAAGGCAACTGGTTCCAGACCGTGCCGATGATCGAGACGACGCTGCAGGAGCCCGAGAGCGTCGCGCTCGACGTCGCGACGAAGAACGGCGACGAGCGCCTTGCGTATCGCGCCGACATGATCGTCAACACGCTCGACGCGAGCCACGACGTTTCGATCGACGGCTCGCCGATCGTGTTCGCGGGTTACGGCGTCGTAGCGCCCGAGCAGAACTGGAACGATTACGCGGGGCTCGACGTCAAAGGCAAGACCGTCGTCGTGCTCGTCAACGATCCCGGCTGGGGCAATCACGACGCCTCGCTGTTCAAGGGCGACGCGCTGACGTACTACGGGCGCTGGACGTACAAGTACGAAGAAGCCGCGCGCCAGGGTGCGGCCGCTTGCCTGATCGTGCACGAGACGCCCGGCGCGGGTTACCCGTGGGATGTCGTCGTCAACAGCTGGTCGGGCCCTCAGGACGCGTTGCCGCCGCGCGAGGATCCGGCGCCGCATCTGCCCGTCGCGGGCTGGATCACGACGCAAGCCGCGCAACGGCTTTTCGCGAAGGCGGGCGCGAGCTTCGATGCGCTCAAGAAGGCGGCCGACCTCCGTGGCTTCAAACCGGTCGAGCTCGACGCGAAGCTCTCGACGCATTTTGCGAACCGCATCGACAACCTCAGCTCCGAAAACGTGATCGGCATGATTCGCGGATCGACGCGGCCGGATGAGGTCGTCGTCTACTCGGCGCATTGGGACCATCTCGGCAAGGATTCTTCGATCAAGGGCGACGGCATCTACAACGGCGCGATCGACAACGGCACCGGCATCGCGGCGCTGATCGAGATCGCCGAGGCGTTCGCGCACCAGAATCCGAAGCCGGAGCGCACCGTGCTGTTCGCGGCCGTGACGCTCGAGGAAGCGGGCCTTCTCGGCTCGCGCTATTACGTCACGCATCCGGCGTTTCCGCTCGACAAGACCGTCGCCGACATCAACATGGATGCGCTCCCGATCCTCGGGCCGGCGAAGGATATCGCGGTGATCGGATTCGGGCAGTCCGAGCTCGACGACTACATCAAGGACGCCGCGGCGGTCGAGGGTCGCGCGATCGTCGCGGACGAGACGCCGGAGAAAGGCTTCTTCTTCCGCTCCGACCAGCTCAACTTCGCGCGGCTCGGCGTGCCGGTGCTGTACGCGCGATCGGGGCTCGACCTCGTCGACGGCGGCGAGGAAGCGGGCCGCAGGCTCTACGCCGACTACACCGTGAACCGCTATCACAAGCCGGCCGACGAATACGATCCGAACTGGGATCTTCGCGGCGTCTTCGAGGACGTGAAGGCGTTCTACGCGGTCGGCAAGCGCCTTGCCGACGAGACGACGTTCCCGGCGTGGAAGGCGGATGCCGAGTTCCATCGCCCTGCTGCGGGCGCGAAGCCGAAATAAAAAACGCGGCGTCGTCACGACGCCGCGCAAGACTGCCGTTTTGGAGGGGCGCCCCGTCCCTGGGGCGTGCACAGCATCCGGTGCGGCAAAGAGCTTGCGCGTCGATCGTCTCACCGATCGAGACGCGGCCGTCGCCGTGAAAAGTGTCCGTTCGTAGCGGGCACGAACGGCATGCGACTTCGGGTCAGCCGAATGCCTCGAGCCGCTGCCGATCGCGCGCGAGATCCGGCACGTCGTCGAGCAACGGCCGCTCGGTGCGCGAGCTCGGCTTTGGTCCAGCCAATACGTTGCTTTTACCCGACCCTCATTTCGACTTCAGCGCCTTCTCGATGCTCGCCTGCGTCAGCGGGTGGTAGCCCGGCTTCGCCTTCGCATACACCTTGCGCGCGAACGCACGGCCGTCCGGCGTCTTCGCGAGCGCCTCGTAGAGCGGCACGACGAGATAGCGTCGGCCGATCTTCGTCATGTACGCCGCCATCGCCTCACGCGCGGGCTCGTAGTCGCTCCGGATCGCGACGAGATACCAGCGCCGCGCGATCTCGGCGTTCGCGGCTCCGGTCAGGCGATACGCCGCGTCGAGCTCGGCGACTTGTGCCGGTGAGAGCTTCTTCGGAAGGCCGTCGAGGAAGTACATCCACTCCTGCGTGTTCCACGATTTCGCGTCGAGCGAATCGGCACCGCGCTTGCCGGCGAGCCATTCGGAGCGCGCCGCGGCAATCGTCTCGAAGCGCGGCGACTTCGGCACCTGCGCATCCCGCGGAATGCCGGGCTCCTCGATCCAGGCCTTCACGTCGGCGAGGCTCATGCGGCCCGGGTACTTGCGAATCAGGTTCTCGTCGAGATACGCGAGCATCGTGTCGGTCGTGATGCTCTGGAACGCGAAGTGATCGAAATAGCCGCGAAGGTACGCATCGAACGTGTCGCGGCCGTAGCTCGCCTCGAGCGTGCGGAGCAACCACGCGCCTTTCGTGTACGCGAAGTCCGATCCCGCGTCGTCGGGATCGCGGCCGTCGAAGTTCGGCACGAGGCGCTGATCGGGTTTCGGCGTCTCGTCGAACTCGCCGCGGACCTCGTCCGCCGCGAGGATGAACTCCTCGTCCGCCTGCGTCCTGCCGTAGACCGCCTCGACGATGCGGTTCTCGACGTACGTCGTGAAGCCTTCGTTGAGCCACATGTGCTTCCACGCGGCGTTCGTGACGAGGTTGCCGGACCACGAATGCGCGAGCTCGTGCGCGACGAGCGAGACGAGGCTTTTGTCGCCGACGATGACGGTCGGCGTCGCGAACGTCATGCAGGGATTTTCCATGCCGCCGAACGGAAAGCTCGGCGGCAGCACGAGGATGTCGTAGCGATCCCAGCGGTACGGGCCGTAGAGCTTCTCGGTCGTCTCGATCATCTTCTCGGTGTCGGCGAACTCGCTCGCCGCCGCGTCGACGACGGAGGGCTCGGCGTACACGGCGCTTCGCGGCCCCGTCGAGCGCGCGGCGAGATCGCCGACCGCGATCGCGAGCAGGTATGACGGGATCGGCTTCTCCATCGCGAAGCGGAAATCGCCGTCGAGCGGATGCCGCGCGTCGTTCGGCGCGCTCATGATCGCGCGAAGATCCTTCGGCACTGCAAGGTGCGCCGTGTACGTGAAGCGCACCGACGGCGTGTCCTGGAGCGGCACCCAGCTGCGCGCGTGGATCGATTCGGACTGCGAAAACATGAAGGGATGCTGCTTGCCGACCGTCTGCGCCGGCGTCATCCACTGGAGCCCCGACGCTGCGGGCGACGTGCGATAACGCACCCGGACGCGCGGCGCCGGCGCGTCGAGCCGGATCTCGAGCGCGGAGCCGAGGATCGGATCGCGCTTTCGAAGCGAGAAGCGCGCCGCGTGCGCGGCGCCGCTCGCGTCGATCGCCTCGACCGCTTCGATCGAGAGATCGCGCGTGTCGAGCACGAGCGTGCGAGCGTCCGCGTCATTCCAGTCGAGCGCGAGCTCGGCCGTGCCGGCGAGCTCGCGCCGGTCGAAGTCGACCGCAAGATCGAGCGCGACGGCGCCGACGACGACTTTGTCGGTCTCGGCGTAGCTATGGACGTCGCGCGGCAGCGCGAGCGCGGGTGCGGCGATCGTCGCGATCGCGAGCAAACCGGCTTCCAGCATCATGAACTCCCGTGATTCGGCGGCGTAGCCCGCCGTTCCCGCCATCTTCGCAGGAAAACTTCTGCGGGAGGCGCGAAATTCACCCGAATGTCACGTGCATTCCTCCGCAAAACGAGGACAATGGCCGCACGGTACGGACGATGCCGCCCCACGTGACCGCCACAGGTGTAATAGTTGCATTTGCATCTCGTGATACCATTTTCGTAAATGCCAGGGGCCACCGATGCGAGCACACCTCGATACGCTTGAGGCTCTGCTTGCCTGCACGACGCCGGACGAGCTCCGGCGCTCAGTCAGCGAGTACGTCAAGGCGCTGGGGTTCGATTCGTGGGTGTACGCCGCGAATCCGACCGGCCAGAACGCCTTTCCGTATGTGCTGAGCGCGTATCCGACCGCGTGGCTGAAGCGCGTCGTCGAGAACGGCCTCTTCGGCGTCGATCCCGTCGTCGCGCATTGCCGCGATCACGTGACGCCGCTCGTCTGGAGCGTCAACGGCCCGATAGCGGAACGGCGGCGCTGCCCGTCGTTCTTCCAGGATGCCGCCGACTTCGGTCTCAAGACCGGCATCTCGACGCCGGTGCACGGGCTCGGCTGCCAGTGGGGCCTCCTCTCCGTCGCTGGTTCGGACGACAACGTCGATCGCAAGACGCAGCTCCATCAGATCGCGGGCGTGCAACTCCTTGCGACGTTCACGCACGAGGTCGGTCATCGCTTCGCGGCCGCGGCGCAGACCGGCGGCAACGTGCATCTCACCGCGCGCGAGCTCGAATGTCTTCGCTGGGCCGCCGAAGGCAAGACCGGTTGGGAAATCGGGCGCCTGCTCGGCATTTCGGAACGAACGGTCGTTTTTCACGTCGAGAACGCGGCGCGCAAGCTCGGCGTGTTCGGCCGGCGCCAGGCCGTCGCGCGTGCGATCGCGCTGCAGCTGATCACGTTGTAAATGTCCTTTACACGTGACGCGGCATCGAGCCTAGCCGCTCCCCGCAAGCCCCACCTGTAAAAAGTTACAGCTACCTCGCGAGATCGAACGCAGGCACCCTCGGCGTATGCGGGCTTCGCCCGCGGGCAAGCGATCGGTCCCCCCGGCCGGGAGGGAGAGGCCCGGTTCGACGGAGTTCGAACTGTCTCCCTCCTGGCCACCTCGGTAGGCGAGACGGGGGTGCCTCCGGGACCGGAACGCGGCGTGCCGGCAGGACGCCGGCACGTCTCGCTCCACGCTGCCACTCACCCCGCACCGTTCGACGCGACCTCTCCGGCGCAACGGGAGAGGTAAGGCCTCATCCCGCCGTGGCTTGGTCGTAGAACGCCGAGAGATCGGCCTTGAACTTCGCGAGCGCGTCGACGTTGAGGTACACCATGTGCCCCGACGGGTAGTACGTGAACTCGAGATTCTTTCGGAGCGACGGATCGAGTTGCATGTGGTTCAAGTCGAACTCGGTCGCGAAGAACGGCGTCGCGAGATCGAAGTAGCCGTTCGCGGAGAGCACGTGCAGGCGCGGATTCTCGCGCATCGCGCGCGCAAGATCGCTCGCGACGTACGGCTGGCGCTGCGGGAATCGCGAACCCGGCTGCTCGTGCTTCCAGTCCCACTCGCGGATGATGTCGAAGCTTGTCGTCTTGTACGGAACGTCGCTCGGCCATTTCAGCGTCGACTCGACGTAGTTATTGAACGCGGCCGTGAACGCGCCGGCGATCGCGGTATCGGACGCGTCGTACTCCGGATTCTCGCCCGCGGCGTCGAGATCGATGCCTTCGTAGCGCGCGTCGTAGCGCCCGACCGTGCGGCGCTCGTCGCGGAGCAGCTCCTTGCGGAAGCGGCCTTGATTGACGCGGAAGTTCGCTTCCTTCAAGTACTGCGGCGAGAGGCCCGTGAAGCGCGAGAGCTTCGTTGCGAGCGCGTCCTCCTCGGCCGGCGTCAGCGACTGGCCGCGCGCGAGCGCGCTCGCGTACTCGCCGGTCGCGAACGCGCGCGCCTCGTTGACGAACGCCTCCATGCTGGCCGGCTTGTTCGGCACCTTGTCGTGATACCACGCGATCGCCGCAAACGTCGGGAGCGAGCCGATGTAGGTCTGGTCGAGGCCCGGCGAGTTCGACGCGTAGTTCAGGATCGAGGACAGCAGCACGACGCCGTTGAACGCCATCCCCTGGCTTTGCAGCTTGTTGACGAGGCCCGCCGAGCGCGTCGTGCCGTACGACTCGCCGAACAGGAACTTCGGCGAGTTCCAGCGCTGGTTGATCGTGACGTAGCGCGTGATCGCCTTCGCGAACGCGGTGAGGTCCTCATCGACGCCCCAGAAATCCTTGCCCTTCGCTTTCCCGACCGGCGTCGAGAAGCCGGTGCCGACCGCATCGATGAAGACGAGATCGGACTTGTCGATGAGGCTGTACGAGTTCGGCACGAGACGATACGGCGGCGGCGCGGTCGCGGCCGCGCTCGCCGACTCGACGCGCACCGGCGCGACCGAGCCCATGTGGAGCCACACGCTCGATGAGCCGGGGCCGCCGTTGTAGAAGAACGTGATCGGTCGATTCGACGCCTTCGCATCGTCGGCCGTGTACGCGACGTAGAAGACGCTCGCCTCGGGTTTCTCGTCCTTGTCGTCGCGGATCAGAACGTTGCCGGCCGTCGCGGTGTAGCGAACGGTGCGGCCGCCGACGTCGACGCTGCCATGCGAGAGCGAGATGTTCTCGGGCGGGATGGGCTTTTCGTCCTTCTTCTTGTCCTTGTCCTGCGCGCTGTCGGCATCCTTGCCTTCGTCGGCCGCGAACGCAGGCACGGCCGATGCGATCAAGAGCGAGAGCATCAACGATTCGATCCAGGCAAAGCGCATGGCGGTGGAACCTCCGGAGCGGAAACGGGGAGTTTGCCGGCATGGGACACGGCAAGACGATGGAGTCTCTCGCCGATCGGCGGTGCGGGCCTATGACGAAAGTGCTGGGTCGATGTAAACGTCGTGCAAAGTAAGCTCGTCATTCCGGCGAAGGCCGGAATGCGGTTTTTGCACGGCAAGAAACCGGGTCCCGGCCTTCGCCGGGACGACCGATGTCAGACGCGATATCCGCGATGAATCGCGACGATGCCGGCCGTCAGGTTGCGCACGTCGACACGCACGAGCCCCACCGCCTCCATCATCGCCTTCAGCGTCTCCTGATCCGGATGTTTCCGGATCGATTCGGCGAGATACCGGTAGCTCTCCTCATCGTTCGCAACGAGCCTGCCGATCCGCGGCAGCACCTCGAACGAGTGGAAGTCGTAAAGCGGCTTCAGGAACTCCGCGCGCACGCGCGAGAACTCGAGGATCAGCGCGCGTCCGCCGATCTTAAGCACGCGATGGATCTCGGCGAGCGCGCGCTCCTTGTGCGTCACGTTGCGAAGCCCGAACGCCATCGTGACGCAATCGAACGAGCGGTCCGGAAACGGCAGCGATTCGGCGTCGAGCTGCGCGTAGTCGAGCCCGCGGACGTGCCCGCGATCGAGCAGCCGATCGCGCCCGACGCGCAGCATCTCGTCGTTGATGTCGCCGACGACGACGGCGCCTTTCGCGCCGACGCGCGGCAGCAGCAGCGCCGCGATGTCGCCGGTGCCGCCGGCGAGATCGAGCACGACGTCGCCTTCGCGAACGCCGCTCGTCGCGACGAAATAGCGCTTCCAGAGCCGATGCGCGCCGAACGACATCAGATCGTTCATGACGTCGTACTTCCGGGCGACCGACGTGAACACGCGGCCGACCAGCTTCGCCTTCTCGTTTTCCGGCACTTCGCGGTAGCCGAAGTGCGTCGTCTCTTCGCTCATGGCCGTCATCGTACCGCACCCTGCCGGATGCCGCGCCTCGTGCGATGATGCGCGCGGGGTCCTGGGAGGGATGCCATGCTGGTCTGGTGGATCGGGGCGGTCGCGATCGCCGTCGTCGCGGCCGCCGTGTTCGTCTTCAACGAGCTCGTCGCGGCACGGAACCAGGTGCGCGCCGCGTGGAGCGACATCGACGTGCAGCTGACGCGCCGGCACGATCTCGTGCCGCAGCTCGTCGCGGCCGTGCAGGGTTACGCGTCGTACGAGCGAGCGACGCTGACGACCGTCACCGAGCTCCGCTCGCGCGCGGTCGCGGCGGCGTCGCTCGCGGACAAGGCCGACGCCGAGGGCGAGCTCGGCAAGCAGATCGATCGCATCCTCGCGCTGCAGGAGCGCTATCCCGATCTGAAGGCGAGCGACGGTTTTCTAGCGCTGCAACGCGAGCTCGTCGAGATCGAGGATCACCTTCAGTACGCGCGGCGCTTCTACAACGGCGCGGTGCGCGATCTCAACACGAAGATCGGGACGTTTCCGGCGCTGATCGTCGCGCGGGCGCTCGCGTTCAAGCCTGCGGAGTTTTTCCGCAGCGGCACCGATCAGGAGGCTCCGGCATGAGCTCCGTTTCCACATCATGCTCGCCTGTTCCCCCTCTCCCGCTCGCGGGAGAGGGCCGGGGTGAGGGCGGGCTCGGTTCGCCCTCTCAAGGCTGCCCTCATCCGCCTTCGGCACCTTCTCCCGCAAGCAGGAGAAGGAAAATCGCGCTTTGCTTCGGCGTTTGGCTGTTCGCGCTGGCGGCGTGCGCCGGCGCACACGCCGACGAGCGCATCCTCTCGTTCCACAGCGACATCGTCGTCAACGCCGATGCGAGCATGCAGGTCGACGAAACGATCCGCGTGCACGCCGAAGGCAACGAGATCCGGCACGGCATCTACCGCGACTTCCCGACGCGATACAGGGATCGCTTCGGAAACAGCGTGCGCGTCGAGTTCGCGCCCGAAAGCGTGACGCGCGACGGCAACAGCGAGCCATTCCACACCGAGGGCGAGATCAACGGCGTGCGCGTCTACTTCGGCTCGAAGGACACCGTGCTCGAACCCGGCGACTACACGTACGTATTCCATTACCGCACGAACCGCCAGCTCGGCTTCTTCGACGATTTCGACGAGCTCTACTGGAACGTGACCGGCAACGGCTGGGCGTTTCCGATCGACGCGGCGAGCGCCGCCGTGATGCTGCCGGGAGCCATCGAGCCATCGAGACTCAAGATCGAGGCCTACACCGGCGAGCAGGGCGCGAAAGGGCGCGATTACGTCGCGAGCGCCGATGCGCCCTCGCACGCGACGTTCCGCGCGACGCGTGCGCTGGCGCCGAGCGAGGGCCTCACGATCGTCGTCGGCTTTCCGAAAGGCCTCGTCGCCGAGCCGACTGCGGGCACGCGCGCGCAATGGTTTCTCCGCGACAACGGCGGCGTGCTCGTCGGCGGCATCGGCCTCCTCGTCATGTGGGCGTACTACTTCTTCGAATGGGTCCGCGTCGGCCGCGATCCGAAGGCGGGCGTGATCGTCGCGCAATACGAGGCGCCCGAAGGCCTCTCGCCCGGCACGCTCCGTCACGTCGAGCGCATGGCGTACGACGACCGCTGCTTCGCGGCCGACCTCGTCGATCTTGCGGTGCGCGGCCGCCTCGAGATTCGAAAGGACGGCAGCGCCTATTCGCTTTCACGCAAAAGCGCCGGAGCCAACGACGCACTGCCGAAACCGGAATCGGTATTGCTCTCGGACCTCTTGGGCTCGCGCGCTACGCTCGAGCTCAAGCAATCCGAGCACACGACGATTTCCGCGGCGATCAAGAAGCACAAGGACACGCTGAAGACGAACGACGTCGGCCGCTACTTCACGACGAACTCGAAGCTCGTGATTCCGGGCGCGCTGATTGCGCTCGGCGCGCTCCTCGCCGGCGTCTTCGTGCACGGCGCGGCGCCGCAGCTCGCCGGCACCGGTTTCATGCTCGTGTGGCTCGGCGGCTGGTCGCTCGGCGTCGGCGCGCTCGTGACGGGCGTCGTCAAGGCGTGGCGCTCGCCGCCCGGCATCGGCACGTACGCATCGGCGCTCTTCCTGACGCTCTTCTCGCTGCCGTTCATCGCGGGCGAAGTCGCCGGCATCGGCATGTTCGCGATGTTCACCGGCGTCGGGCTCACGATCATCGCGGTGCTGCTCGTCGCGACGAACTTCGCGTTCTTCCATTGGCTGAAGGCGCCGACGATCGAAGGCCGCAAGCTGCTCGACCGGATCGCGGGCCTGCGTCTCTATCTCGGCGTCGCCGAGCGCGACACGCTCGCCGCGCAAAAAGCGCCGCCGTTGACGGTCGATGAGTTCCAGCGCTTTCTGCCGTATGCGCTCGCGCTCGGCGTCGAGAAGACCTGGGCCGACAAGTTCGCGGCCGCGGTCGGACCCGCCGCCGCCGCCGCGGCCGCCGGCGCGATCGGCTGGTATCAGAGCGGCCACGGGATCTCGGGCATTTCCGATTTCACCAGCGGCCTTGGGTCTTCGTTGAGCGGCGCGATCTCGTCGTCGTCGACGGCGCCGGGCTCCTCGTCGGGCGGAGGCGGAGGTGGCTCTTCGGGCGGCGGTGGCGGTGGCGGCGGCGGCGGCGGCTGGTAAGCGTCAGGCGAAGAACGCCCAGCCGAACAAGCCGGCGCCGATCGCGCCGAGAATCGCCGAACCGATCCACGCGGCGCGACGTCGCGTCAGCGCCGCGATCGCACCGAGCGCGATCGCGACCTGCAGCAGCGCGACCGCGTCGGCGAAATAGTGATGCCGATGCATCAGCGCTTCGGATTCTTTCGATTTCGCGTCCCGCTCGCGCTCGAGCGCTTCGGCCTTCTCGCGGCTCGCCTTCTGATCGTCGAGGTAACGCTCCGCGTTCGTCGCGAGCTCGGCCGGCGGCGTCTTGTCGAGCGCGATCCAGATGTTCTTCTGCGCGTCGGCGAGCGCCGCCTTCAGCCCCTTCGCCTGATAGTAGCTCCACTGATCCGATGCCTCGGCCTGGAGCCGCGTCGCCTCGGTCTTGAGCGCGAGCGCTTCGTTGACCGTGCCGCCGGCTTCGAGCGACGCGATCGCCGCAAGCGCGGCGAAGAGCGCCGTCGTCAACGCGATCGTGCGCAGCAGCCCGCCGGCCTCGCGCTCGATCTCGCGATCGATCGTCTCGCGGAGATGGTCGGCGTCGATCTCGATTTCTTCGGGCATCGCGGCGTGCTCCCCAGCGGAAGAAGCGAGTCTCTCGGTCCGATCTTTCGCCGTGTTTTCAGCTGCGGCCGAGGCCCGCCGCGTCGAGCGCGTCGAGGTACGCCTGCCAGTTTCGCGCGTGATCGCGGCCGAGCGCGTGCAGCACGTCCCACGAGAAGATGCCGCTCGCGTGACCGTCGTCGAAGCGGAGCAGCACGGCGTAGTTGCCGATCGGCTCGACCGCGTCGATGTTGACGTTCGCCTTGCCGGCGACGAGCGTCTTCTGCCCCGGACCGTGGCCTTGCACTTCGGCGCTCGGCGAATGGACGCGGAGGTATTCGGCCGGAAGGCGAAACGTTTCGCCGGAATCGAAGCCGACTTCGAGCACGTGCGAGGCGCGGTGGAGCGTGATCGTGGTCGGTTGCGGCGTCATATTGATTTCCGTCGTTCCGGCGAAGGCCGGCACCCAGCTTCTGCGCCGACGAAAAAAAACCGGGTTCCGGCGTTCGCCGGAACGACGATCAGTGCACCGTATCGGACGCCGGCACGCGCGGCGACAGCGGCCCGCCCGATCCGCCGGCGACCTGCCAGAGCGCATCGAGGTAACCCGAGCCGAATCCGATCGAGCCGATCGCTTCGAACTCGTACGCGCCGGTGTCGGGATACCACTGCGCGTTCGGATCGATCTCGCGGAGCACGAGCGCGTTCGCATCGACGTCGACGAGCTCGCCGACGTAGCTGATTTCGCCGTCCTCGTCCTCGATCATGTTGACCGACACGAGCGGCGCGATCGCGGCGGCCGAGCGCGCGATCGTCGCCCAGTCGTCGAGCACGAACTCGACCGGAACGCGAAGCGCCTCGCCGCGGAGCGCAAGCGCGCGATCGACGAACTCGCGCGCGGGATCGACTTCGATCGACGTGATGTCGGCGACCGCGATCGCGAGATATCCGTCGAAGCGGATCGCGTCGCCGACTTCGGCGACGAGGCAGAAGTCGCGCGAGAGGCCGATCACGTACCCGTGAATCGTGCCGGCCTGAACGCGCTCGCGCTGGATGCGTACCGGCACGCGCTCGTCGAGCGCGCGCTTGAGCTCAGCGCGAACGCCTCGGGCCTTGAAGGGAACGACGGTGGTCATGCGCGTATTTTCGGTCGTTTATGCCGAGCGTTCAACAAGCCCGGCGGATGATCGTTCCGCTCTGCCGCTTGCGGGAGAGCGTTAGGGCGAGGGCAAGTGCGGCTCGACGTTCCGTCAAAGAATGTAGCGCGACAAATCCTCATCCTTGACGAGCGAGCCGAGATGACTGTCGACGTACGCCGCATCGATCCGGTAACGCTGCCCGCCCTTGTCGGCCGCCTCGAACGAAATCTCGTCGAGAAGCCGCTCCAGCACCGTGTGGAGGCGCCGCGCGCCGATGTTCTCGGTACGCTCGTTGACCTGGAACGCGATCTCGGCGAGCCGCGCGATGCCCTCGTCGGCGAACTCGAGCGTCACGCCTTCAGTCGCGAGCAGCGCGGTGTACTGCTTCGTCAGCGCGCTCTGCGGCTCGGACAGAATCCGCCTGAAATCGTCGGCTGTCAGCGCCGCGAGCTCGACGCGAATCGGAAAGCGGCCCTGCAGCTCGGGCACGAGATCGGACGGTTTCGCGAGCGAGAAAGCGCCCGACGCGATGAAAAGGATGTGGTCGGTCTTGACGATGCCGTACTTCGTCGACACCGATGAGCCTTCGACGAGCGGCAGCAGGTCGCGCTGCACGCCTTCGCGCGAGACGCCGGCGCCGCTCCACTCGCCGCGCTGCGCGATCTTGTCGATCTCGTCGATGAAGACGATGCCGTTCTGCTCGCAGTTCGAGAGCGCCTGCGTCTTGATCTCCTCGTCGTTGACGAGCTTGCCCGCTTCTTCTTCGACGAGGAGCGGACGCGCCTGCGCGATGGTGAGCTTTCGTTTCTGGCTCCGCTGTCCCGCGAGCGACTGGAACATGCCGCGGAGCTGGCTCGTCATCTCTTCCATGCCGGGCGGCGCCATGATCTCGACACCGAGGTTCTGCGCGATGTCGAGCTCGATCTCGCGATCGTCGAGCGCGCCTTCGCGGAGCTGCTTCCTGAGCTTCTGGCGCGTCTCGTTGTCGCGCGCATCGGGGAGCGTCGGCTCGTTCGCAAACCCGACGCCGCTCTGGCGCCGCGGCAACAGCGCATCGAGCACGCGATCCTCGGCGCGATCCTCGGCCTGCGTCTTGACGCGCGACTTCGCCTGCTCGCGCGCCATCTTGACGGCCGAGTCGGCGAGATCGCGCACGATCTGCTCGACGTCCTTGCCGACGTAGCCGACCTCGGTGAACTTCGTCGCCTCGACCTTGATGAACGGCGCGTTCGCGAGTGCCGCGAGCCTTCGCGCGATCTCGGTCTTGCCGACGCCGGTCGGGCCGATCATCAGGATGTTCTTCGGCGTGACCTCGTCGCGGAGCGAAGGCTCGAGCTGCATGCGTCGCCAGCGGTTGCGCAACGCGATCGCGACGGCGCGCTTCGCGGCGTTCTGACCGATGATGTAGCGATCGAGCTCGTTGACGATTTCTCTTGGGGTCAATTCGGACATGGCAGGTTCTAATGGCGAATAGCAAATGGCAAATGGCAACGCGCGATTCGCGATTCGCACTTCGCCATTTGCGAATCACAACTCTTCGATCGTGACGTTATGATTGGTGTAGATGCAAATGTCGCCCGCGATCTTCAACGCGTTCTCGACGATCGCGCGCGGCTCCATTTGCGTGTGTTCGAGCAGCGATTTCGCCGCGGCGAGCGCATACGGCCCCCCCGAGCCGATCGCGATCAGGCCGTCCTCGGGTTCCAGCACGTCGCCGTTGCCGGAAATGATCAGCGAGGTCGACTTGTCGGCGACGGCGAGCAGCGCCTCGAGCTTGCCGAGACGGCGCTCGGTGCGCCAGTCCTTGGCGAGCTCGACGGCCGCGCGCGTGAGATTCCCGCCGTGCTTGTCGAGCTTCTGCTCGAAGAGCTCGAACAGCGTGAACGCATCGGCGGTCGCACCGGCGAATCCGGCGAGCACGTCGCCCTTGCCGAGCCTTCGCACCTTGCGCGCGTTCGCCTTCATGACCGTGTTGCCGAGCGTGACCTGGCCGTCGCCGCCGATGACGACGCGCTCGCCGCGGCGGACGGAGACGATGGTGGTGGCGTGGAACGTGTCGCTCATCGGGAAGTTTCCAGTGGAGAACGATCAGTGGGGAGTTCGCGGCCGAAATCCAAGCCCCAAGCCGTCATCCCGGCGAAAGCGGGATCCCTCTTGATTTTCGTGCGTGAAGCACATGGGTCCCGGCTTTCGCCGGGGCGACGGGACTAGCCCGATTTCCGCCGCGCGCGCGGATGCGCCGCGTCGTACACCTTCGCAAGGTGCTGGAAGTCGAGATGCGTATAGATCTGCGTCGTCGCGATATCCGCATGCCCCAAGAGCTCCTGCACCGCGCGAAGATCGCCCGACGATTCGAGCAGATGGCTCGCGCACGAATGCCGCATCAAATGCGGATAGACGCGCTTCCAGACGCCCTGCTGCTGCGCACGCTTTTTCAACCGCGCGCGCACGCCGTTCGGCGTCAGCGGTTTGCCGCCGCGGCCGCGAACGAGCGGATCGCCGTCTGCGCAGCGATCCAGCTCGCGCAACGCCGCAAGCGCTTCGAGCGCCTTCGCGCCGACCGGGACGATGCGCGTCTTCGAGCCCTTGCCCGTCACGCGCAGGAGGCCGCCTTCGGCGTCGAGATCGCGCCAGCGCACGCCGCACAATTCCGACACGCGAAGGCCGCTCGAATACAAGAGCTCGAGCAGCGCGCGATCGCGCACCGCGTCCGGCTCGTCGCCCGGCACCTCGACGAGCGCCGTCATCTCGTCCGCGTCGAGCACTTCGGGCAACTTCCGGCTCACGCGCGGCGAGCGAAGGCCGATCGCGGGATTGATCGCGACTTCGCCGTCGCGCGCGAGCCAGCGGAAGAAGCTTCGCCATGCCGATGCGAGCGCACGCAGCGAAGCGGGGCCAAGCCCGCGCCGATGCTCGCCGGCGATGAGGCCCTGCACCTGGTCGGGACGAAGATCGCGCCAGCGCGCGACGTTGCGCGACTCGGCAAACTCGACGAGCACGCCGAGCGCGCGCCCGTAGTGATCGATCGTGCTCGGCGAATAGCGCCGCTCGACGCGAAGATGGGCGAGAAACCCGTCGACCGCGCCGGCGAGCGTCGCGCTCATTCTTTCGGCGCGAATCGCGCGACGGCCGAGGCGACCGCTTCGGCGATCAGCTTCAGGAACACGGTGCCCATGCCGGGATGGAAGCGGTTCGGATCCTGGCTCCCGACCGCGAGCATGCCGACGCCGTCGACCGGCAGCAGCACGGCCGAGGCGACTTCGCCGACGCGCGTTCCGAAGAGCGCATCGAGCTTGTCCTGCTGCAGCCGTCCGCAGAGCGGCTCGGCGCGCTTCAGGAACTCCGCGAACACCGGCATCGCGCGCGGCCCTTCGGGCTCGATCAGGAGCCATTCCGCGGCCGGAAGATCGCCGTCGGCACGGAAGAGAACGATGCGGACGAGATCGGTGTTGAAGTCCTCGGTGAGCGCCGCGACGACCGCGTTCAACGTTTCCGGCAGCGACGTCGCACGCATCAGCGCGAGCGTCAGCGTGTGCACGCGCACCATCAAAAGCTGGTTCTCGTGCGCGATCTCGATCAGCTCGTGCAGACGCCGATTCAGCTCGCGATTCTTGTCGCGCAGCACATCGAGCTGATAGCTCGCGAGCGAAGCAGCCTGTCCTTGCTCGCGCGGCAGCACGAGCGCGAGCGCGATATCGGGAAACTCGGCCAGGAAATCCGGATGACGGCGCAGGTAACTCGCGACCTCCATCGCATCGAGACCTTCCTTGACGCTGAGATCAGCCATGCCACTCCCCCTCGAAGACGAACGTTGCCGGTCCCGTCATCCACAGCGTTTCGCCGGGGCCGTTCCAGCGGATTTCCAGCATGCCGCCCGGCAGCGCGACCGCGACTTCATTATCGACTTCGCCGCGCTTTCGCAACACCGCGACGGCCGCGCACGCGCCGCTGCCGCAGGCGAGCGTCTCGCCGACGCCACGCTCCCAGACGCGAAGGCCGACCGCGCTGCGCGAACGACGTTCGACGAATCCGACGTTGCAGCGCTCCGGAAACGCATCGGCGTGCTCGACCTGCGGACCGAGCGCTTCGACGGCGGCCGTCGCGACGTCGTCGACTTCGACGACCGCGTGCGGATTGCCGATCGAAACCGCGCCGATCTCGACGTCGTTGCCGGCGACGTCGATGCGGTAGCGATCCTGCTCGTTCTCGACGGCGAGCGGAATTGCCGCCGGAGCGAAGCGCGGCTCGCCCATGTCGGCGCGCACGCGCCCGTCCGCGAGCAATTCCACCGCGACCGGACCCGACGGGCTTTCGAGCTTCACAGAACCTGACGTTCCGAGCGCACCGTCGCGCACGAGCCAGCGCGCGACGCAGCGCACGCCGTTGCCGCACTGGCGCGCGGTCGAGCCGTCGGTGTTCCAGACGCCGTAGGCGAACGCGGCGCCGGCGTCGCGCGCGCGCTCGATCGTCAGGAGCTGATCGAAGCCGACGCCGAAGTGGCGATCGCCGAGCTTTCGGATCGCGGCGACGTCGAGCGGCAGCGGATGCTCGCGGCAATCGACGACGACGAAATCATTGCCGAGCCCGTGCATCTTGCTGAAACGGAGGCCCACGCGCGCGTCGGTCTCAATGGCCGCCGGACGATTCCTGCGGCGGCGGCGTCTCGGTCGTCGCCGGCGCGGGCGGGTCGGTCTTCGGCGGAACGGCGGCCGGATTCGGCTTCACGAGATCGCCCTTGTTGCCGCACGCCGACAGCATCAGCGCGAGCGTCAGCGGAACGAGGGCCAGGAATCGGGATGTGCGCATGGCGGCAACCTTACGAACGAAACGGACCGGCGCGATCGCAATTCGACAAAAACACCGTCCGAACGGCGCCGACAGTATAGCCGCGCGGCGGCGCGCCCGACGGGCTATGCTTTCGGCATGCCGTTGACCCTGTTCCTGGTCGGACTCTACGGGTTCGCGATCCTCTCGGCGCTGATCGCGATCGGCCACGGCGCCGGCGCGCGGCGGCACTGGCGCTCGCGGCGGCGCTTTCGCGCGTGTCATCGCGCGCTCTGGTCGCTCGTCTTCGTGCTGCTTGCGCTCATCGGCGTCATCGGCGGCACGGCGCTCCTCGGCTATCGAAGGCTCGCGTCGGAGTCGCTTGTCGCGACGCTCGACACGCGCCAGCTCGCGCCGCAGCGCTTCGCCGTCGACATCACGCTTCCCGACGGCACGCGGAAATCGGCCGAAGTCGCGGGCGACGAATGGCAGCTCGACGCCCGCGTGATCAAGTGGGACACGCGCGCGGTCGTGCTCGGCGCGCCGCCGCTCTACCGGCTCGATCGCGTGACCGGCCGCTATCGCGACGCGCAGCAGGAAGCGTCTGCGCCGAAGAGCGTCGTCGTGCTGTCGAACCCGACCGAGCTCGATCTCTGGCAGCTGAAGCAGCGGTTTCCGCGCTGGGTTCCGTGGGTCGACGCCGACTACGGCAGCGGCGCGTACCTGCCGCTCGTCGACGGCGGGCGCTTCAACGTGACGCTCGCGGCCGCGGGCGGGCTCGTCGCGCGGCCCGCCGATGCGCCGACAGCGGAGAAGATCGGCGCGACCGGCTTCTGAAGCGCTACGGCAGGATGCGGTCGGCGCCGAGCCGCCGCGCGACGAGCGTTGCGCCGTCGGTCGTGAGGTGGCCGTAGTCCCACGTCACGAGGCGGAGCGGTCCCTCGGGCGTGTGCGTCAGGCAGCCGTCCGCGTTGCAGAGCGCATCGATGACCGACACGTACGTGACGTCGCGGGCTGCGAGATCGGCGCGCAGCTTGCCGTCGTCGATCGCCGGTGCCGACTCAAGGCCCGCCGCGAGCCGCTCGGGCAGCACGCGAAACAGATTTCCGCGCGCCCACGCATCGTACATCTGGATCGGAAGTCCGCCCGACCATTTCGGCGCGGGTCCGAGCACGACGACTTTGGAAACGCCGGCGCGCTCGAGCGCATCGACGGTCGCAAGCAGGCGCTTTTTCGCAGGCTCCGAAGCCCAGTCTTGTTCGTAGAAGCTCCAGCCCGCGAAGAGCACGACGGTGCTCGGCCCGATCCGCTCGATCTCGTGCACGATCCACGCGTTGCTTTGCCTGCAAAGGTCGTAGCCGAGATCGAGCACCGGCGGGCACGCGTCGCGCGTCAGCTGCGAGAGCGCGAGCGCATCGCCGAACACGGCTTGGAGGCCGGGATAAAGCCGCGCCGCGTGCGAGTCGCCCCAGAGCACGACGCGCTCGCGACCGGCCGCCGTGTCGGTGCAGTACGGCGCGAACTCCGAAGGCGGCTGGCTGTTCGAGAGCCAGCAGTGCGGATAGCGCGCGTCGGTCTTGTATTCGTACGTGAAGCTCGCGAGCGCGCGGATCTCGGGCGGAAAGCGCGTCGGCACGCCGTCTTGCGCGTACGCCCCGTAACCCGCGGCGCCGACGACGAACGCGAACGCAACGAGCGCCGGAATCTTGACCCGCCACTTCGCGCCGAAACGGATCGGCTTCTCGATCAGAAGATACGTCGCGGCCGCAAGCGCGACGCTCGCGAGCACCGCGGCGACGCGCACGCCGAACGGCGCGATGCCGCGCGCGCTGATCGACGCGAACGAAAGCAGCGGCCAGTGCCAGAGATAGAGCGGGTAGCTGATGAGGCCGACGGCAACGGCGAGCGGCTGCGCGAGGACGTTGCGGTTGAACCACGTATCCGGCCCCGCCGCGATCAGGAGAAACGTTCCGACCGTCGGCATCAACGCCCAGAGACCGGGATAGCCGAGCTTCTCGTTGAGCCCGAACACGGCCACCGCGAGCAGCAGCGCGCCGCCGAGCGCCATCATCTCCGCGCCCGCGCGCGTCACCGGTAAACGCTTCGACTGCGCACTCAGCGCGGCGAGAAGACATCCGACCTGCAGCTCCCAGAACCGGCTCGCCGGCGAATAGAACGCGACAACCGGCCAGCGCTCCACCGTCGCGAGATTGACCGCGAACGAGACTGCGCCGACCGCGACGATCAGCGGCAGCGCGCTCCTGCGCCATTTCGCGAACGCCCAGAGTGCGAGCGGCCAGACGAGGTAGAACTGCTCCTCGATGCCGAGCGACCAAAGATGTAGCAGCGGCTTCGTCGCAGCAGACGCATCGAAATAGCCCGCCTCGCGCCAGAGCGCGAAGTTCGACGCGAATCCCATGCCCGCGACGATGTGCTCGCCGAGCGCCTGCAGCTCGCCGGGCAGCAGCGTGCGCCACCCGTACGCGAACACGGCCGCGACGACGACGATCAGCGCCGGAAAAATACGTTTGATGCGGCGCGCGTAGAAATCGGCGAACGTGAAGCGGCCCTCGGCGATCCGCTCGGAAATGAGACCGGAGATGAGATACCCCGAGATCACGAAGAACACGTCGACGCCGACGAACCCGCCCGGCAGGAGCCACGGGAACGCGTGGAATGCGACGACCGCGAGCACGGCGAACGCGCGAAGGCCGTCGATGTCGCGCCGGTACGCTTCGCCGTGGCGAGCCGCCGCCGCGGCCGGTGCGTCGGTAAGCGGCAGTGCGTGCGCGAATGCCGGCTCGCCGCGCGTCAGTACTTCGGTGTCCGCTGTCATGTCGATCCGGCGCTTCCCGATCGCGGCGCATGGTAGCGCACGCCCTCGATAGCCTTGCCCGCGCCTTGCGCATGAAAACGCCCTGAATCGTTCAGCCGCCTTGCCGCACTCGGTTCAGCGGCGTCTTCCTAGATTTCGCGACGGCGAATCCGCGCCGGACTGGAGTCGACGATGAAAACGAATTGGCTGATCACGGCCGCCGCGGCGGCCGCACTCGCCGCGAACGGCGCCGCCTGCGCCGGCTCGCTGTCGCCCAAGGAGCTCGATCCGCTCGTGAAGGCCGGCCGCGTGCTGCCGCTCGATCGCCTCATGGACGCGGCGCTGCTCGAGCACGAGGGCGGCCACATCAAGGACGGCGGGATCAAGGAAACGAAGGGCGGCTACATCTACGAGGTCGAAGTCACCGACCGCAAGGGCGAGGACTGGGACATGGCGATCGACGCGACGACGGGCGCGCTGCTCAAGGACGAGAAGGACTAAAGCGCTTTCTCGTAACGGACGGCATCGCAGCCGTCCTCGTAGTATCCGGCCTTCGTGCCGAACGCGCGGTAGCCGCGGCGCTCGTAGAGCCGCCGCGCTGCCGCGTTGTCGGTGCGCACTTCGAGCCTGAATCGCTCGCGATGTCTCCGGCGCGCATCGCGCTCGGCCGCGTCGAGCAGCCGCTCGCCGACGCCGGCGCCGCGCGCCTCGGGCGCAACCGCGATCGAATAGAGCCGCGCGATCCGGTGGCCCGGATGGAAGAACGTGACCGCGACGCCGACGATAGCGCCGCCGCGCTCGGCGAGGACGATGTCGGCGCCGGGATTCGCGATGTGATGGCGCCACTGCCGTGCGCTCATGCGGTCGGTCGCGAAGACTGCGTTCTCGATCGCGACGAGGCGCGCAAGATCCGCGGCGCGCGCGCGGCGGATGCGGACGAGAGCGCGAGCGGGCGGTCGTTTCGGCACGGGTCGCGAGCCTAGTGGAGCGGTCGCAGCGCCGCAATCGGCAGGCGGCCTGCGACTCCACGGACACGCGCGCGTGTGTCACACTGCGCGCCGCTCGTATGCCGACCGACCCGACCCCGCACCGCCTTCCCGCGACGACACCGCATCGCCCGGCTGATCTCACCGCATGAGCCGTCTCGTCATCGTCGTCGAGAAAGCGTCGGACTGGGGCTCGTACTACCCGTCGGACAACGTCGTCACGGCACAGGAGTACCTCAAGGAGCCGGTCGGCGCCGACGACGAGCGCACGCAGGTCATCAATCTCTGCCGCACGTACAAGTATCTCGGCACCGGCTATTACGTCTCGCTCCTCGCCGAGGCGCGCGGGCACAAGGTGATCCCGTCGGTGCGCACGATCAACGATCTTCGCCGCCGCTCGCTGTACGGCCTCGACGTCGAGGATCTGAACCAGAAGCTCCAGAAGTTCCTGCCGGACGGCGGACGCGACACGACCGATTTCGGCGTGCTCGTCTACTTCGGCGAGACCGCGTCCGAGAGCCTCGAGGACATCGCGCGCCAGGTGTTCGAGGCGTTTCCGTGCCCGATCCTTCGCATCGAGTTCGAGCGCGAGCGTGTCTGGCAGATCAGCGCGATCAAGCCGACGGGCCTCCACACGCTCTCCGATCCGCAGGAGGACGCGTTCGCGCACGAGCTCGACAAGTTCTCCAAGAAGCTCTGGCGAAAGCCGCGCGCGCGGCGGAAGTTCCGTTTCGACATCGCGATGCTGTGCGATGCCAACGAGGCGATGCCGCCGTCGAACAAGCGCGCGCTGAAGCGCTTCGTCGAGGCCGGCGCCGAGCTCGGCATCGAGGTCGACTCGATCACGAAGAACGACTACACCAAGCTCGCCGAGTACGACGGCCTCTTCATCCGCGAGACAACCGCGCTCGACAACCACACGTACCGCTTCGCGAACAAGGCCGAGAAGGAAGACATGGTCGTCATCGACGATCCGTCGTCGATCCTGAAGTGCACGAACAAGATCTACCTTCACGATCTTCTGAAGGCGCGCAAGCTTCCGACGCCGAAGACCGAGATTCTCTACCGCGACGAGCCGAGGAAGCTCGCCGAGCTCCCCGATCTCCTCGGCTTTCCGATCGTGCTCAAGATTCCGGACGGCTCGTTCTCGCGCGGCATCGTCAAGGTCGACAACGTCGAGCGGCTCAAGGCCGCGGCCGACGATCTCTTCCAGCACACCGCGCTCGTGCTCGCGCAGGAGTTCATGTTCACCGAGTTCGACTGGCGCATCGGCGTCTTGAATCGCGAGCCGCTCTATGCGTGCAAGTACTACATGTCGCGCGGACACTGGCAGATTTACAACCACGCCGCGAAAGGGAGCGCAAAATCGGGCGGATTCGAGACGCTCGCGGTCCGCGAGGCGCCGGCCGACGTCGTCAAGCTCGCGCTCCGCGCGACGGCGGCGATCGGCGACGGGCTTTACGGCGTCGATCTCAAGCAGTCGAGCGATCGGCTCGCCGTGATCGAAGTCAACGACAACCCGTCGATCGACGCCGGCGTCGAGGACGCGTATCTCGGCGAGGATCTCTACCGACGCATCATGGACGAGTTCCTGAAGCGCATGGAGCGCAAACGCCTCGGCCTTCGCAGCTGAAGGCGCCGCGGACGAGGACGCCCGCGACATGACGCCACACGCATTCGCGTTTTCGCGCGTCCGTCTCTTCATCCTGGTTCTCCTCATTGCCGCCGGCACGGCGCTCTTCGTCGGTTCGCTGATCGAGGAGCTGATCGGCCGCGGGCCGTTCGGTTTCCACATCACCCGCGAGGCGACCTGGCAGGGCGGGCTCGAAGTGCTCGCGCTCGCGGCGCTCCTCGCGGCGATCGCGGCGTTCGTTCGCGCGCCGCGCTGGCGCATCGCGCTGATGCTCGCGCTCGCGGCGCTGTACCTGCGTCGCCACGCGGTCGATCTTTCGATGCTGATCGATGTCGCGTATCTCGAAATCCTGATCGGCCTCGGCGCCTGCGCAGCGCGCATGACCCGCGCCGCGCCCGCGACGGACGTCCGCGCGTATCTCAGGCTTTTTCTCGCCGGCATCGTGCTGTGGAGCCTCGGCGCGTGGACGCTCTCGGCGTTCGGCTGGGGCTCGCTCAAGATCCTGAGGCTCTACACGCTCGTGCTCGCGGTGCCGGCGATCGCGGCGCGGCAGACGCCGCTCGTCGTGTTCCTCGCGCGCGGGTTCGCGGCACGTTCGGCTTCCGAACGCGCATCGCTCGCCGCGCTCGGCGCGTGGTTCCTTTGTCTTGCGGCGCGCACGAACGTCGTCGGCGGCTTCGATCCCTGGTGGTACGGCCTTCGCGGCGAGTACGTGCTCGTCGCAGGCGGCTCGGTGTTCAAGTCGCTCGGGCTCGTTGCGCCGGTGCACTACTACCCGAAGCTCTACGAGCTGCTGCTGATCGCGGTCAGCGGACTGCATGACACGAGCGTGATCTTCGGCGTCTCGCTGATCGTGCTCGCGATGTTCGCGCTCGCATGCATGGCGCTTCTGGAACCGTTCGGAATCGGGTTCCGGACACGCGTGCTGCTGGTCGCGCTCGCGACGACCGTGCCCGCGATCGCGAACGCGGCCGTGTCGCCGAAGCCTGATCTCTTCATGGGTTTCGTGCTGCTCGTCGCATGCCTCGACGCGACGCGCTTCGCGCGCGAGAGCCGGACGAGCGATGCGCTCTGGATCGCCACCGCGATGCTGCTCGCGTTCGCGAGCAAGCTGAGCGCGCCGCCTTATATCGCTGCGATCGGCATCGGCACGCTCGTGATCTGGTTCCGGAATGGACGGCCGCGACAGGCCGATGTCGTTTCCGAGCGGCGATTCGCCGCGACGATCGCCGTAGGAGCCATCGCCGTCGCGACCTTCGTAACCGCGCGGACATGGCTCCTCGCCGGCGTCCCGTTGGTCGGCCCCGAGCCGCTGGTCGAGCTCTTCGGCAAGCTCGGCATGCCGCTGAAGCCGCCGGTCGGCCTTCTCATCGCCGGCACGCCGGCCGCCTGGAACGAATGGCCCGAGCTCGTCACCGATCAATTGTTCCGTCCGCAGCGGCTCGAGCACATGTCGATCACGTGGATCGGTAACGTATGGCTTTATCTTTTCGCGATCGCCATTGCAGCGCCGCTGCTCGTCGCGCAGAAGTCCGCTGCGATGCGCGTTCCGGCGATCTGGTCAGTCGTCATGCTCGTCGCGCTCGCGCTGCTGCTGACGTTCGCGACGAAGACGCGCGGCGGCGAAGGCAATTACTTCGTGCTGCCGGTCGCGCTCGCGATCCTCGCGAGCGGCAGCCTCGCGATCGCGCGCATGCCGCAAGGCACCTCGACGCGACTCCTGCTCGCGATGCTCCCGTTCTTCGTCTTCTCGCAAGCGTGCTACAGCTTCATGAGCGCGAGCTGGGTCACCGGCACGCGCGCGTTCGACTTCGATTTCTCGCGGCCAGTGCGCGACTTGCGAGCGCAGAAGCAGCCGATTCTCGAGCGCGCCGGCATTGCGAACATCGCAACGTACATCAGCGCGGTGCCCGGCGTGCCGCGCGGCGTCGGCTACGCCGATCAGGGATCGCTGTTCCGTCTCGACGGCACGTTCGAAGCGCTCGACACGTACGATCCCTGGTACATCGAGCCGCTGCGAAGCTCCGATGCGTTCCTCGCCTATCTAGCGCGCGAGCGCATCGATTACCTGATCATGCCGACGGCGGACAATAAGTCCTACGGCAAGCCTATCCTCGGCACGGCCACCGCCGCAGTCGAAGTCCTCCGCGCGGATCCGAGCGTGCGCATCGTCGAGGACGACGACTACGTGCTCTACGATCTCGCCGCGTTGCACGCTGCCGAGCGCGCACGTCGCTGACTGTCGCTTGCATCGCCGGGTGACGGTTTCGCATCGGAATCCGTAATAATGGCGATGCATGGATGCATCGGACGCGATCTCGTCGGGAAAGGAGCGGCTGGCTGCCGCGACGATTGCCTGTGTCGCCGCTGCATTCATCGGGGTCACGGCCTGGCAGCTCGTGGTCGCGGGTCCTTTGGCCTGGCACGTCACCCGCCCTGAAAGCTGGCAAGGCGCAACCGAAGGGATCGTTCTCGCTGCGTTGTTCGCGGCCGGCCTTTCGCGCGGCTCGAAAGCTTCGGTCGTGATGCTGGTGCTCGTACCGGCGCTGCTCTATCTGCGCCGGCACGCTGTCGACCTGCCGCTCGTGATCGACGGCGTCTACGTCGAATCGATGTTCGCGCTCGGCGCATTCGGACGACGGTGCTGCGGCGCTCCGCGCGCAGCCACCCTGCGTGAGCTTCTGCTCACGTTCGTACTCGGCGCCTGCATCTGGAGCATCGCGGCGTGGAGCGCTTCGGCGCTCGGCTTCGGTCGCATTTCCGACCTTCGCTGGCTGACGATTGCACTCGCGGCGCCCGCGTTTTCGCAGCGACCGCCTCTTTTCACGGTGCATCTATGGCGACAGCTCAATGCGGTTCCACGCCGCGAGCGCGCCGCCGCCGGCGTGCTGATCGCCTGGGGCCTCGTCCTCTACGCAAAGGCGGGACTCGCCCAGGCTTTCGATTCGCTTTGGTATGCGTTGCGGCCGGAATACGTGCTCGTCGCGGACGGATCGGCGTTTCGATCGCTCGGGCTCGTCGCGCCCGTGTACTACTTCCCGAAGCTCTACGAGATGATGCTGACGCCACTCGCCGGGCTCGAGAATCTCGCGGTCATGAATGGGCTCAGCGTCTGGCTGCTCCTCATGATCGGCGTCGCCTGCGCGGAGCTTCTCCGCGAGTTCCGATGCCCCGCTTCGATGCGCTGGATCGGCGTTGCGCTCTGCGTCACCCTTCCGGCCGTCTGCAACATCGCATCGAGCGAAGCCAAACCCGACACGCTGGCGCTCCTGCTGATGCTGCTGGCGCTGCTCGAGTGCGTTCGATACGTGCGCGACCACGACGCGGTGCATCTCATCTGGTTCGCCGCGTGCGCGTTGCTCGCGACTCAAGCCAAGTTGACCGCGATTCCGTACGTCGCGGCGCTCGGGCTCGTGCTCGCGGTGGCGAGCCGTCGAGCCCGCAAGGAGCCGAGATCACCTCGCACTGCGCAATCACGAACGCTCGCGTTCACGGCACTCACATGCGTGCTGATCGTCGGCGCATTCGTCACGGCGCGAACGTGGCTCCTGACCGGCATGCCGACGATCGGCCCCGATCCGCTGTTTGCCTTGTGGCGCGCGTTCGGCCTCTCATTGATTCCTCCGGTCGGTACCTTGCAGTGGACCCGTCCGCAGATCTGGAGCGACGTTCCGCTGCTGCTCGTCGATGAGTTGTTCCGGCCGCAGAAACTCAACCATGTCGTCATCACCTGGCTGGGCAATGCCTGGCTGCTGCTGGGCGGCGTCGCGGGGATCGCCGCATGCATTCTGCCGGCGCGTCGTCGTCCGATCGGCCGCTCTTCGTGGTTCTACATCGCGCTCATGGCGACCGGCTTCCTGCTGCTCGTCGGTTGTCGCTATCACGAGCGCGGCAGCGACGGGAACTATTTCGCGATCGCGGCGATCGCGGCGACGCTTTTGGGCGTTTCGGCTGCCTTCGGGCGTCTCGCCGAACATTCGCTCGTCCGCGGGACGCTCGCGGCGTCCGTGATTGCGCTCGCGTCGTTCCAAGCCGGTTACGCGTTCGTCAGCGCGGCCTGGAATCCCGGAACGCGCGCGTTCGATCTTGATCTGACGCGCGGCTTTCACGCTTACCGACGGCAGCGGCGGCTCGATTTCGAGCATGCCGGACTCGGCAGGATCGTCGATCGCATGCGCGAGTCGCATCGCACGCGCCGGGTGGTCGGCTATATTTCCCCGGACGCAGTCGGATTCGAGCTCCCATTCACGTTCGAAGACCTGCACACGATCTGGTGGTCGCGCCCGGAGTACTTCGCGAGCATCGAATCGTTCACTGAGTTCCTGCGCGCCGCGCGAATCGACGCGCTGATACTTCCGCGCGCCAGCGCTCCGGAGCTTGCTCGCGACAACGCGAAGGGACTTGCGAGACTCCTGCCGGCGATCGAGACGATTCCCGGCGTGCGCCGCTTCGACGATGAGTCGTATACGCTTCTCGATCTCTCCGAGGCGTCACTGTCCGCTTCGGAGGCGGACCAGCCCGAGCCGCGGGCCGGGCCGTAGCCGGCGCGCGCCGCGCGGACGTGCCGACGCGCGTACCTGCCCGGTGATCGCTCGGCCGAGCTCCGCCAGATCGCGACGCGACACCCACGCAAGATCGACAAGCGGCGCCGCGACGAGCCAGAACGGCAGCGTCGCGCCGAGGAGACGCCCGCCGCGCATCGCGGGCACGAGCAGCACGGCCGCGCAGCCGAGCGCAAGCCACGCGATCAGCGCGGCGTCGAGCCGAAAGAAGCGTCGCGCCGGGCGCGGCGAGCGATGCGAGGGCGTGCTCGGAGACGGCGGAACGGACAACGGTGCGAGGAACATCGGTCACTCCGGTCGACGGGACGGAGCGATGCTGCCGCGGCGCCGTCTCACGGCCCGAGACGGTTCGCGTCGCGTGCCATAATCGGCGCAAGGAGGATGCGTGCAACACAGTTTCCTGCAGTATGCGGTCGTCCTGCTGCTCGCCGCGGTCGTCGCCGTGCCGCTCGCGAAGCGCTGGCAGCTCGGCGCCGTGCTGGGCTACCTCGCCGCCGGCGCGCTGATCGGCCCATCGGGCATCAATCTCATCGGCAACACCGGGGAGATCAGCGAGATCTCCGAGCTCGGCGTCGTGCTGATGCTGTTCGTGATCGGCATGGAGCTCTCGCCGCAACGCCTGTGGGTCATGCGGCGCACGGTGTTCGGCATCGGCAGCCTTCAGCTCGTGCTGACCGGGCTTGCGATCGGCGGCATCTGCCTCGCGCTCGGGCTCGACTGGAAGGGCGCGCTGATCGTCGGCCTCGGCCTTTCGCTGTCTTCGACCGCGATTGATCTCCAGATCCTCGGCGAGCGCAAGGAATTGCAGACCGCGCACGGCCGGCTCGGATTTTCGATCCTCCTCTTCCAGGACGTCGCCGCGATCCCGATCCTCGCGCTGATCCCGGCGCTCGCGATGGCGCACCCGACCGAGAACCCCGGCGCGGGCCTGCTCTCCGCGGTGCGCATCATCGTGACGATCGCCGCCGTCGTGATCGGCGGCCGCTATCTCCTGCGCCCGATGTTCCGCGCAGCGGCCGGCGCCGGCACGCCCGAAGTGTTCACCGCGACCGCGCTCCTCGTCGTGATCGGCACGGCGTGGCTGATGGACATCGCCGGCATCTCGATGTCGCTCGGCGCGTTCATCGCGGGCGTGCTGCTCGCCGATTCCGAATACCGCCACGAGATCGAAGCGCAGATCGAGCCGTTCCGCGGGCTCCTGCTCGGGCTCTTCTTCGTCAGCGTCGGCATGTCGCTCGATATCGAGATGGTCACGCGCCAGCCGCAGCTCGTCGGCACGCTGCTGGCCGGTCTCATCGCGATCAAGGCGATCCTGCTCTATGCGATCTCGCGCGGCGCCTCGCGCGAGGATCATTCGCAATCGGTCGCGCTCGCGGCGATTCTCGCGCAGGGCAGCGAGTTCTCGTTCGTCGTGTTCACGCTCGCGGCGTCGAACGGCCTGATCGATCCGACGGAGCGCGAGCTCCTGATGCTGATCGTGACGCTCTCGATGGCGGCGACGCCGCTGCTCGTCCGCTTTCGCGCCGAGGTCGTGCCGCTCGATCGGAAGAAGAAAAAGCCCGAGCGCGATTTCGATCGCGTCGACGGCATCCAGCCGCGCGTGATCATCGCAGGCTTCGGCCGCGTCGGGCAGATCGTCGCACGCATCCTGACCTCGCACCGGATCCCGTTCGCGGCGCTCGAGCGCGACGCCGAGCAGGTCGACTTCGTGCGCCGGTTCGGCAATCAGGTGTTCTACGGCGATGCGACGCGGCTCGATCTTCTGCGCGCGGCGCAGGCCGACAAGGCCGAGATCTTCGTGATCGCGACCGAGAATCCCGAGGAAAACCTCCGCACCGCGCGAATCCTGAAGCGGCATTTTCCGCATCTCAAGGTCTACGCGCGCGCGCGGAACCGCCAGCACGTGTTTCGCCTCATGGACCTCAACGTCGACGAGATCGTGCGCGACACGTTCTTCTCGAGCCTCGAAATCGCGCGCCACGTGCTGCTCGCGCTCGGCTACGACGAGGCGACCGCGAAGGAGCACCTTCGCCGCTTCCGCGAGCACGACGAGCGCGTGCTCGCGAACCAGTATCCGGTCTACGACGACGAGGCCGCGCTTCTCCAGACGACGCAGGAAGCGCGCGACGACCTGCAGCGCCTGTTCGAAGTCGATACCGGCGACGGCGACGAAGAAGAAGAGGAAGAATCCGCTTGACGCACGACCGAGGCGCCGGCTCTCGCGGATTCGCGCTCGCCGACGCTGATCTTCGAAGCTTCGATGCGCAGTTCCATGCGCGCTGCCGCTTGCAGCAGCCGGATCGCTACCGGCTCATCGAGGCGCTGCCGCGCGACGCGAAACGGATCGCGCGCGGCTCGGGCGTCTCGTATGTCGCCGCGAGCTTCGGCGCCGAGGCGATCAGCCAGTCGCTTGCGGCGTTCGATCGCGTGCTCGCGTTCGACGAAGCGTCGGGCCGCATCGTCGTCGAAGCCGGCGCGCGCATCGGCGACGTGCAGCGCTTCGCGCTCGCCCGCGGCTGGTATCTCGCGGTCGCGCCGGGGCATCCGGCCGCGACGGTCGGGGGGTGCATCGCGGCCGACGTGCACGGCAAGAATCCGGCGCGCGACGGCACGTTTCAGAGGGTGGTCGAGCGCATCGAGCTTGCGACCGCGGACGGGCTCCTCGTCGCGGACGCGATGCAAAACCCGGATCTCTTCGCCGCGACGTTCGCGGGATTCGGGCTCACCGGCGTCATCACGAGGGCGACGCTGAGGCTCGCGCGTCCGCCGGCGGCGCTGGTGATGCGTCGCGTGCCGGTCGCGAATCTCGCCGAAGCGGCACGCGTGCTGCGCGAAGCGGCGAATGCGCCGGTGCTGTACGGCTGGCACGACGGGCGCGCGAGGCGGTTCGGCCGCGGCGTGATCCGCATCGGGCTTGCGAGCGATGTCGCCGATCCGCGTGCGCTCGCCGCACCGGCGCGCTCGCGCGACTTGCCCGCGCGGATCGAGCCCGCGGCGTTTTCGATCTGGAATCGCGCCGGCATCGCGGCGGCGAACACATGGCTCGGCTGGCGCTGGCGCCGCGCGGGCCAGTCGCCGCTCGCGCTCGCCGACGCGCTCTTTCCGCTCAACGATGCGCGGAGCTATTTCGCCGGATTCGGCAAGGCCGGCATGGTCGAGGCGCAGTGGCTCGTGCCGCACGCGCGCTTCGATGACTTCGCCCTCGCGCTCGCCGAGCGCGCCGCGCGCGACAAGCCGCGCATCGCGCTGATCGCAAGCAAGCTCTTCGCAGGCGAAGCGGGCGGCTTCTCGTTCGACGGCGCCGGCGTCGCGCTCGCGATTCAGTTGCCCTCGCCGCGCGAATCGGGCCAACGCGCGTTCGTCGAAGCGCTCGCCGAGCTCGCGCTCGCGCATGCGGGTCGCGCAAACCTGATCAAGGACTCGACGCTCGACGCCGAGACCGCACGCCGCGCGATCTTCGGGTTCGATGCCGCCCGCGCGCAGCTCGCGTCGTTCAATCCGGGCGGCTTGTACGCGTCCGAGCTCGCGCGGAGACTCGCGCTGTGAGCGCGCGCGAAGCCACCGCGGTCGTCGTCGGCGCATCGAGCGGGCTCGGTCGCGCGCTCGCGAGCGAGCTTGCGCGAGACGGATACGCTTTGCTGCTGGTCGCGTCGGACCGGCGCGATCTCGACGCACTCGGAGCAAGCCTCAATCTGGAGCACGGCGTCGCCGTACGCGCGCTTGCGCTCGATCTTGCGCGCGAGGCCGATCCCGGTGCGCGCATCGCCGCGACGCTGGACGGCATGCCTCCGGCATCGGCGCTGCTGCTGCCGATCGGGTATTCGCGCGAGGACGACGATCTTTCGCTCGATGCGAGCGCGATCGGGCAGTTGCTCGCGGTGAACCTTCACGCGCCGCTCGCGACCGTGCATGCGTTGTTGCCACGCCTCATCGAGGCGCGCGGCGTCGTCGTGCTGTTTGGCAGCGTCGCGGCGACGCGCGGGCGCGGGCGCAATGTCGTGTACGCGGGTGCGAAGCGGGCGCTCGTGTCGCTGTACGAGAGCCTGAGGCAGCGCTATCACGCTCGCGAGCTGCGCGTGCAGCTGTACGAGCTCGGGTTCATGGCTACGAATCTGACGTATGGGATGACGTTGCCGTTGCCGGTCGTCGAGCCGGACGTCGTTGCACGGATCGTCGTACGCAAGCTTCGGAGCGGATCGTCGCGGCGGTATTTTCCGCGGTGGTGGGCGCTGGTCGCGATGCTCGTGCGGGCGATGCCTTGGTTTGTTTATCGGCGGATGAAGGGTTGAACCGGCATGCCCTCGCCCTGCCCTCTCCGGCAAGCGGGAGAGGGGGAAAACCCGCGGCGTTCGAGGATTGACGAACGCCGGAAACGCGACGGGCGTCCGAAGACGCCCGCCGCGCTCCCCATAACCGTTGCGTCAGCTCAGAATCGCCACTGCCCCGACACGGCGAGCAGGTTGCCCGAGCTTTCGAAATGTCCGACGAGCGTCGAAAACGTCGGGCTCACGTGATTGATGTCGCCGTCGTCGACGAAGAGGTGCACGTAGCCGGCCTCGAACTTGAGATCGTCGCTGAACTTGTAGCCGAGGCCGACCGAGAGCCACGTGCGCGACCCGTCCGGAATGCGCGGATCGCGCGTCGAGTCTTTCGTCGGCGTCTCGTCGTACGCGACGCCGGCGCGGATCGTCCAATTCGGATCGAGACGATAGTCGCCGCCGAACGAGGCGAACCACGAATCCTTCCAGTCGAAGATCGAGAGCGCTTCGGGCTGCAGCGGATTCGCGTACGTCACTTCGAGCTTCTTGAAGCTCGACCAGTGCGTGTAGCCAAGATCGGCGCCGAAGCTGATCGTCTGATCGACCGTGTGCCACCAGCTCAGCGTCGCGAACGCCGGCGTATTGAAGTCGGCCTTGCCCTTGCTGTCGACGAATGCGCCGCCGAGGAGCGGCAGCACGTTCGACGGCACCTTGAAGCGGCCGTCGCCTTCGATCGTGTTGTCGATCTGGGAATGGAAGTTGACGCCGATGTTGTCGTTCGGCGTCGCCTTCCAGAGCAGACCGAGTCCGAAGCCGTAACCCCAGTCGTCGCCCTTGAGGCTGCCCCAGCCGTCGGCTTCCTGCGGCAGCAGCGCGCCGTTCGTCGGCCCCGCGAGGATCGCGCCGAAGTCGATCGCCTGCGTCAGCTCCGCGCTCGTCCGCTGCGCGATGATGCTCGCGCCGATCGAGAGCTCGTCGGTCGGCTTCCAGGACGCTGCGAACGTGAACGCGGGCGACTGGAGCTTCGACTTCAAGCCCTCGTAACGGCCGACCCAGCCGTCGTTGTATTCGGTCTGGAATCCGAACGGCACCGTCAGCGAGGCGCCGATCGACCATTGCGGATCGATCGAATGAATGAGGTAGATCGCAGGCACCGGCTGCGTCGTGCCGCCGTCGCCGCCGTTGCCGCCGGTCAGCGGGCGGCCGAGGAAGTCCTCGCCGCTGCCGTGAAACTTCGTCTCGAAGTTGATCGCCGTGACGTCGGCCTGGAAGCAGCCGCCCTGCACTTCGCTCATCGCGGCCGGGTTGTTCGCGACGACCGAGCAGTCGCCTGGGGCCGCCGCTGAGCCCGCAAACGAGCGGCCAAGGCCCTCGGCGCTGTTCTCCTTGAGCTGGAACGCGGAACCGTAGGCGGTCTGCCCGGCCAGTGCCGCCGCGATCGCGAGCGGCACCGTGGCCAGCATCGGAGCGGACGGACGACGACGGAGGAAACGGCTCATGCGGGGCTCCTTGTAGAACAGCGTCCGATCGGGATGTTCATTATTGCTTAACGGAATGATCTTAGCTGTTTGTTCGGCGCGCCATCCATCCTGCGCCGCCGCAATTTGTTGCATTGCGGCACCCGGGACGGCCGCCGAGCCGCGACGGCGCTCACCGCAAGCTAACCCGACGGTCGCCAGAATTGCGGCATGTCCTTTCTCCGATCGCTTCTTCTTTCCTGGATCATCGCCTCGCCGCTCGCCGGCGCCGCGACGACGTTCGCGCTGCCGCCGTGGATGTGCGGCATCGGCGATACGGTGTTCCGTTCCGATTTCGACGCCGACGGCGTGATTCCGCACCAGCCCTCGAACGGCACCGGCGGCGCGTACCCCGGCAACGAGACGCGCACGATCAGCGTCACCGGCTACGGCACGCATACGTTCTATCTCCGGCTGCCGCCCGACTATTCGCCGAACCGCTCGTGGCCGCTCTTGCTGGCGCTTCACGGCGACGCGGGACCCGGCCAGGCGGCGCAGGCCGCGATGCAGGTGCGCACGGACTGGTCGAACTGGTCCGATCCCCGCGGCTTCATCGTGCTCGCGCCGGTCGCGAGCGGATCGCAAGGCGGCTGGCAGCCGGACGTCGACGTGCCGGTCATGACGGCCGCACTCGACGACACGCTCGCGCGCTACAACATCGAGGAGTCGCGCGTCTATCTCTGGGGCTTCTCGGCCGGCGCGCACCTCGCGCATGCGCTCGCGCTCTACAACACCGATTACTTCGCGGCATACGGCGTCAGCGCGGGATCGCTGACGCAATACGCGTGCACGGACAGCGGCAATCCGCCGCCGACGTGCAGCTCGCTATTGAGCGGCGCGCATCCGAAGATTCCGGTCGATATCCATCTCGGTACGTTCGATCCGCTTTATACCGATTGGGACGCGGGGCAGGATCCGAACCGGTTTGCGAACGGTGGGTGGGTGTTGAATCAGGATTTGTTCTATACGCTGTTCAACGGCGGGCACATCTACACCGTGGGACAGCTCGAGGAGATCTGGAATCACATCTGCCCGTTTGCGCTTGCGCCGTAGTTCACCGTGGTCCCGGCGAAGGCCGGGACCGAACTTGCCGGGTCGCTTAGACGATCAAGAGCGGGATTCCGCTCTTCGCCGCAATGACGAGAGCTACGCGGCTTGCTGCATCCGCGCAAGCGCCTCGACGCCTTCACGCCCAAGGTCGCTCAGCCCATGCCCGCCCGCATCGAGATGCGCGAGGATTTGCTTTCGCATCCGCGGCTCCCAGAACTTGCGAAGATGCCCCGCGACGCCCGCGACCGCCGCCGCATGATCGGGCTCGGAGTGAAAGAAGTTCGCGATGTCGTTGACCATCTCGACGAGCCGCTCGACGTTCATGCGGAGATTCCTTCTGCGATGCGCATGACGCGCTCGGGATGCGTGTAGACGACGTGGCTTTCGGGCCGCGCAAAACCGATCAGCGTCATGCCGGTCTCGTCGGCGAGATGGATCGCGAGAGCCGTCGGTGCCGAGATCGCGGCGAGGAGCGCGATGCCGACCGTCGCCGATTTCTGCACCATCTCGTAGCTCGCGCGGCTCGTGACGACGAGAAACCCTTCGTACGCGCGCGCGCTCGCTTTCGCCATCGCGCCGACGACCTTGTCGAGCGCGTTGTGGCGGCCGACGTCCTCGCGGAGCAGCACGATCTCGCCGTTGAGATTCGCCCACGCGGCCGCGTGCGTCGCGCCGGTCGCGACGTTGAGCGGCTGGCGCTCGTGCATCTGCGCGAGCGCTCGATGCAGCACGTCGGCGTCGATTTCGGGACCCGCACCGACGCGCGGCGGCTGGCGCACGGCATCCTCGAGCGCCTGCGCGCCGCAGAGGCCGCAGCTCGTGCGGCCGGTGAGGTTGCGATGCCGCGCTTCGAGCGCTTCGGCGCGCGCGTCGGGAATCCTGAGCCGAACTTCGATGCCTTCGAGCAGCGTCTGCGTTCCGATCGATTCGAGCTCGCTCTCGGCGCCGATGATCGCTTCGCTCAACGAAAAGCCGAGCGCGAAATCGTCGAGATCGCGCGGCGTCGCCATCATGACGACGTGCGGCCGCTCGTTGTAGACGAGCGCGACCGGCACTTCCTCGGCGATCGCGTCGGTCGATTCGGCGATCTGGCCATGGCGCCAGCGGCGGATCGGTCGCCGGACGAAGCCGGCGTGCGATTCGCCGTCAGCCGGCGGGTGTCGAGACCGATTCATTGGCGCGATCCAGAAGCTCCTGCTGCCGCTCGCTGAACGCGCGGTAGCGCTTTTGCCAGTCGGACGGCTGCGAGACGCGCGTGACCTCAACCGCGGTCACCTTGTACTCGGGACAGTTCGTCGCCCAATCGGAGTTCTCGGTCGTGATCACGTTCGCGCCCGAGAACGGGAAGTGGAACGTCGTGTAGACGACGCCGGGCTGCATGCGATCGCTGATCAGCGCGCGAAGCACGGTCTCGCCGGCGCGGCTCTCGATGCCGACCCAGTCGCCGTCGCTGATTCCGCGATCCTCGGCGTCGTTCGGATGGATCTCGAGCCTGTCTTCGCTGTGCCAGCGGACGTTCTCCGTGCGGCGCGTCTGCGCGCCGACGTTGTATTGCGAAAGAATGCGGCCGGTCGTCAGGATCAAGGGGTACTTCGCGTTGACCTTCTCGGTCGTCGGCACGTATTCGGTCAAGAGGAACCGGCCCTTGCCGCGCACGAACGTGCCGACGTGCATCGTCGGCGTGCCGTCCGGATGCTCCTCGTTGCACGGCCACTGCACGCTGCCGAGCTGATCGATTTTTTCGAAGCTCATGTTCGTGAACGTCGGCGTCAGGCGCGCGATCTCGTCCATGATTTCGGATGCGTGCGCGTAGCGCATCGGATAGCCCATCGCGTTCGAGAGGAGCTGCGTGATCTCCCAGTCCGCGTAGCCGTTCTTCGGCTTCATGACTTCACGGACGCGCGAAACGCGCCGCTCGGCGTTCGTGAACGTGCCGTCCTTCTCGAGGAACGTCGAGCCCGGCAGGAACACGTGCGCGAACTTCGCGGTCTCGTTCAGAAAGAGATCCTGCACGATGATGCATTCCATCGACGTCAGCGCGGCGGTCACGTGCTGCGTGTTCGGATCGGACTGCGCGATGTCCTCGCCCTCGATGTAGAGCGCCTTGAACTCGCCGTCGAGCGCGGCCTCGAACATGTTCGGAATGCGAAGGCCGGGCTCGGACTGGAGCTTGACGCCCCAGGCCTCTTCGAACGATGCGCGCACGTTCCCGTCCGACACGTGGCGATACGCGGTGAACTCGTGCGGGAACGAGCCCATGTCGCACGAGCCCTGCACGTTGTTCTGCCCGCGAAGCGGATTGACCCCAACGCCCTCGCGGCCGATGTTCGCGGTCGCCATCGCGAGGTTCGCGATGCCCATGACGGCCGTCGAGCCCTGCGAGTGCTCGGTGACGCCGAGGCCGTAGTAGATCGCGGCGTTGCCGCCGGTCGCATAGAGACGCGCGGCGGCGCGGACTTCGGTCGCAGGCACGCCGGTCACGCTTTCCATCGCCTCGGGCGAGTTGCGTTCTTCGGATACGAACTTCCGCCACTTCTCGAACGAGTCGATCTCGCAGCGCTCGCGGACGAACGCCTCGTCGACGAGGTTCTCGGTGACGACGACGTGCGCGAGCGACGTGATCATCGCGACGTTCGTGCCGGGTCTCAGCTTGAGGTGATGATCGGCCTTGATGTGCGGCGTCCGCACGAGGTCGATGCGCCGCGGATCGATGACGATCAACTTCGCACCCTGACGGAGGCGCCGCTTCATCTGCGAGGCGAACACCGGATGGCCGTCGGTCGGATTCGCGCCCATGACGAGGATTACGTCGGCCTTCATGACCGAATCGAAGTTCTGCGTCCCGGCCGATTCGCCGAGCGTGTTCTTGAGCCCGTAGCCGGTCGGCGAGTGGCAGACGCGCGCGCACGTGTCGACGTTGTTGTTGCCGAAGCCGGCGCGGACGAGCTTCTGCACGAGATAAGTTTCCTCGTTCGTGCAGCGCGAAGACGTGATGCCGCCGATCGAGTCGCGGCCGTATTTCGCCTGGATCCGCTTGAGCTCGGACGCGGAATACGCGATGGCCTCTTCCCAGCCGACCTCGCGCCAGGGATCGGAGATTTTCTTCCGGATCATCGGCTTCAGGATGCGATCCGGATGCGTCGCGTAGCCGATCGCGAAGCGGCCTTTGACGCACGAATGGCCGTGATTCGCATGGCCGTCCTTGTTCGGCACCATGCGGACGATCTCCTCGCCCTTCATCTCGGCGCGGAACGAGCAGCCGACGCCGCAATACGCGCACGTCGTGACGACGCTTCGCTCCGGCGCGCCTTTCGCGAGCAGCGACTTCTCGACGAGCGCGCCGGTCGGACAAGCCTGCACGCAGGCGCCGCACGAGACGCACTCGGAATCCATGAACGAATCGTCCTGGCTCGCGGCGATCTTCGAGTCGAAGCCGCGGCCCTCGACGGTGAGCGCGAGCGTGCCCTGCTGCTCGTCGCACGCGCGCACGCAGCGCGAGCAGACGATGCACTGCGCGGGATCGAAGCGGAAATACGGATTCGATTCGTCGATCGCGGCGAAGAGCGGGTTCGCGTCGCCGTTCGGTTTCTTCGCTTCGACGTGGTTCGCGCCGTCGAAGCCGTAGCGCACTTCGTCGAGGCCGACGAGCTTGGCCATCTCCTCGATCTCGGTACGCCCGCCGGGCGGCGCCGTAATCGCCGCGAGCGGATGATCCGAGAGATAGAGCTCCATGACGCCGCGACGGAGCTGACCCAGCTTTTCATTCTGCGTCGTGACCTTCATGCCGGCCGCGACGGGCGTCGTGCACGAGGCCGGAAAGCCCTTCATGCCGTCGATCTGCACGAGGCAGAGGCGGCACGAGCCGAACGCGTCGAGCAACTCGGTCGCGCAGAGCTTCGGAATCGTGATGCCGGCTTCGGACGCGGCGCGGAGCACCGACGTGCCGGCGGGGACGCGCACGTCGACGCCGTCGATCGTGAGCGCGACGGTTTCGGTCGCAGGCGACTTCGGCGTGCCGAGGTCGGCTTCAGCTATGGAACGCATGATTCAAACTCCTGCGCCGGCAATGGCGCTACAAAACCCGTCGTCCCGGCAAAAGCCGGGACCCATTTTGATCTTGCTTGATGAGCACAAAGCAAAATGGATTCCGGCTTTCGCCGGAATGACGAATGGGGTGCGATGACGATGGCGTTCACGCCCGCACCTCGAAATCTTCCGGAAAATACTGAAGCGCACTCCGCACCGGATCCGGCGTAAGCCCGCCCATCGCGCAAAGCGATCCGTACCGCATTGTCTCGAAGAGATCCTTCAAGACACCGATGTTTTTCTCGCGCTCGATGCCCGCGCGGATGCGATCGAGCACCTCGACGCCGCGCGTCGAGCCGATACGGCACGGCGTGCACTTGCCGCACGATTCGATCGAGCAGAACTCCATCGCATAGCGCGCCTGCTCGAGCATGTCGACCGTGTCGTCGAACGCGACGATGCCGCCGTGCCCGAGCATCGCACCGACCGCAGCGAACGCTTCGTAGTCGACGACGGTGTCGAACTGCGACTCCGGCAGGTACGCGCCGAGCGGACCGCCGACCTGCACCGCGCGGATCGGCCGGCCCGAGTACGAGCCGCCGCCGTAGTCGTAGAGGAGCTCGCGAAGCGTCACGCCGAATGCCTTTTCGACGAGGCCCGTGTGCTTCAGGTTCCCGGCGAGCTGCAGCGGCAGCGTGCCGCGCGAGCGGCCGACGCCGTAGTCTTTGTAGAACTCGGCGCCGCGATCGAGAATGATCGGCACCGACGCGAGCGTGATCACGTTGTTGATCACGGTCGGCTGACCGAAGAGTCCCTTGATCGCCGGCAGCGGCGGCTTGAAGCGCACCTGGCCGCGCTTGCCTTCGAGCGAATCGAGGAGCGACGTTTCCTCGCCGCAGATGTACGCGCCGGCGCCGAGGCGCACTTCGAGATCGAAGCGCCGCGACGAGCCCTTGATGCTCGCGCCGAGGTAGCCTGCGGCATACGCGTTCGCGATCGCTTCGTTCAACGCGCGATGCGCGTGCGGATATTCGCTGCGCAAATAGATGTAGCCCTGCGTCGCGCCGACCGCGAGCCCCGCGATCGTCATGCCTTCGACGAGGCAGAGCGGATCGCCTTCCATCAGCATGCGGTCGGAGAACGTGCCGGAGTCGCCTTCGTCGGCGTTGCAGACGACGTACTTCTGCGCGGACTCGGTGCCGAGCACGGTCGTCCACTTGATGCCCGCCGGAAACGCCGCGCCGCCGCGGCCGCGAAGGCCGGAGTCGGTCACGGCCTTGACGATGTCCTCGCCGCTCATCGCGAGCGCGTTTTCGAGCCCGCGATAACCGCCGTGCGCGCGATAGTCCTCGACGCTGACGGGATCGGTGATGCCGACGCGTGCGAACGTGAGGCGCTCCTGCCGCTCGAAGAACGTGATCATCTCGATCGGTCCGACGCGAAGGCCGTGCACCTGGCCCCGCTCGAAGCCCGCATCGAAGAGTGCCGGCACGTCGGCCGGCTTGATCGGACCGTAGCCGATGCGTCCGCCGGGCGCGTCGATCTCGACGAGCGGCTCGAGCCAGAACATGCCGCGCGAGCCGTTGCGGATGATCGAAACGTCGATGCCGCGGCTCTTCGCTTCGGCTTCGATCGCGCGCGCGGTCTTGTCGGCGCCGAGCGCGAGCGCGGTCGAATCGCGCGAGACGAAGATGCGCGCGGTCATTTCGCCGCCTCGCGCAAGGTGCCGACGAGCGCATCGAACGCGTCGGGCGTCATCCGCGCATGCAACTCGTCCGGATCGACGAGCACCGACGGCCCGCAACCGCAATTGCCGAGGCAATACACCGCTTCGAGCGTGATCGCGCCGTCCTTCGTCGTCTCGTGAAAACCGATGCCGAGCGTCTTCTTCGCGTGCGCCTCGAGCGCGCGCGCGCCGAGCGACTGGCACGCCTCGGCGCGACAGATGCGAACGACGTGTCGCCCCGGCGGATGCGTGCGGAAGTGATGATAGAAGCTGACGACGCCGTGCACTTCGGCGCGCGAGAGGTTGAGCTCGTGCGCGATCAGCGGAACGGCATCGTCGGGCACGTAGCCGAGCGCATCCTGCACGCCGTGCAGCACCGGCAGCAGCGCGCCCGGCATCTGCCTGCGCGCGTCGATGACCTGACGGATGCGAAGGGCGACGTCCTCCGGAAGATTCGGAGCGATCGGCTGGCGCGGGATGGCGGCTTTGGGCGGCATGAAGCGATGACCTCAGAACATCGTGGCGGCTTTCTGCAGCGTGACGTAGACGCCCCAGAGGATCGGGATGCCGACGAGGAGCCACGCGCCCGCGACGAGCGCGGGGCTCGACGGCGCGCCGTCCGCCGCCGCGGCGCCGGGCGCGGGGGAAAG